>Ga0307513_10000116_pt1 | contig 111353 bp, 94 predicted proteins | sample 15_EM_MG_FD_202174 | JGI IMG/M metagenome (GOLD analysis project Ga0307513, IMG submission 202174) | Populus trichocarpa ectomycorrhiza microbial communities from riparian zone in the Pacific Northwest, United States - 15_EM | ecosystem: Host-associated > Plants > Roots > Unclassified | place...
CGCGATCGGCAGTGCGCTTGCCGGTCGGATCACCGTGGACGCCGAGCAGCTCCGGTTACAGTTCGGGCTGCTCGGCGGGACCAGGGTGGCGAGGGCGGACATCAACAGTGCCGAGCGGTTCGTGCCGGCCGCGATCCGGCCGATCGGGCTGGGGATCGACGTCCCGTCCGGTACCCAACAGGCGACCGTGTTCCGTGGTGGGCAGGCCCTGTTCGTCCGGGTTCTGCTCGACCGTCCGGTTGAGGTGCGGATCATGCTGTGGCGCCGGGCGAGCGCCAACGAACTGGTGATGGGCACCGGCTCACCGGATCAGCTGATCGCGGCGCTGGCCTGATCCTGATCTTGATCCGCCTGGGTCCGGACGTTGGCCGGGGTGAGATTCGATGGCCAGGACCGGGCCAGCAGTAGCCCGGCGACCCCGACCACCGTCAGCAGGGTGAAGATCCCGGTCTCGGTGGTGGCGTAGGCCAATGTCGCGGCCGAGCCGGCCACGCTCAGCCCGGCAGCGGTCTCCATGAAGGTGTTGAAGGCGTTGTGCATCACGCTCACCGGCCAGACGCTACGGCCCAGATCGTTGACCCAGGCGTAGATCACGCCGGCCGCGGTGATCGTGATCATGACCATCGGGACGACGATGAGCCGGTTGCCGTCGAACTGGTAGACGGTGGTGAGCAGGAGCAGCGGAAGGTGGAAGGCGGCGTGGAATGCCCCGCTGACCAGGGCGGCCCGCTTGCGGGGGAGCAGAACGGCCAGCCGGGGATAGAGGAATCCGCGCCAGCCGATCTCCTCGCCGATGAAGAGGAAGCTGCCGAAGATCAGCCCGATCGCCAGTTGGCCGGTGGCGTTGAGGTCGAGCCCGCCGGAGAAGTGGATGATCCCGAAGATCCAGGCCGCTCCGAAGGACAGGGCCGTGATGACGGCGGGCAGCACGAGGGCCAGAGCGAGGACGGCCAGCGATGGTCGACGTAGGCCGACGGCGGCCCAGGCGGTGCGCCGCTCACCGGGTCGGACCGTGACGGTAATGGCGACGGCCACGGCGATGATCGGTATCAGCGCGCTGAGCGGGGCGGCGAGCCCCATATGAGGTAAGGCGAGGGCGATTCCCAGGGCCAGACCGAAGCCGGTACCGAGATAGACCAGGACGGGGCGGAGGGAGCTGGTTGATGTCATGGCTCAACCGTGGCGGTGTGAAGGGGAGCGCCACATCGGCCGGGGGTGCCCGCCGTTCTCGGTCCGGAGACCGAGCCCGAGACGGCCGAAGATCGGTCTGCAGACCGATGGTTCGGGCGAGCTACCGACCTAGATTGTTCTCATGATCGATGAGCACCGGGCCGTCCCGGCTGGGGCCCCGGCCGCCGGTTGGCCGGTGTTCTGGGATATCGCTGTCGCGGTGATCGCCGTGCTGGTCAGCCTCCGGGTTCTGGCCGCAGCGGATCCGGCTGCCGGGTTCCGCGGTCCCGATGTGCTCTCGTACCTGCTGACCGGTGTCGGCGCCGCGGCGATCGGTTGGGCCCGACACGCGCCGCTGCCGGCCCTGGCGGTCGCCGCGACCAGTGCCACAGTGCTGGCCTTCCGCGACGACCACGTGGACGTGCTGCCGTTCGTCGTCTCGGTGATCTTGTTCGCGGTGGGCTCCTACCAGCCGCGACGCCCGGCGGTTCTCGGGCTGGGACTGGCCGTAGCGATGTTGTCGGTCACCGCCCTCTCCCGGCCGGCTGACCTCGGGCCGAGTGGCGTCGTCCAGTCGTTCGTGATCTTCGGGGTTGCCTGGCTGCTCGGCCGGGTGACCCGGGCTCGTCGGGAAGCCCTGCTCGATCGGGTGGCGGCGCTCGAGCAGCAAGCGGCTACCGAAAGAGCGCTCGCCGCCTACGAACTCGATCGGGCGACGCTGGCCGGGGTGGAGGAGCGGCTGCGGATCGCTCGCGAACTGCACGACGTCCTGGCCCACTCGATCAGCGTGATCTCGGTCCAGGCGACGGTCGGCGAGCATCTGGCGGCCTCCGATCCCGGGGCCGCCCGGCAAGCGTTGACCACGATCGGTGAGGTCAGCCGGTCGTCGATGGCGGAGCTGCGGCAGTTGCTGACCCTGCTGCGGGACGACTCCGCCGATCCCTCTTCCGCCGACCCCGAGGCGGTCTCCTACGCGCCGGCTCGCGGCCTCGACGACGTCGACGAACTCGTCGCCACCTACCGGGCCGCCGGGTTGCCGGTCCGGACCTCGATCGACGGCGTTGCGCACCCGTTGTCCGGTTCCGCGGACCTGTGCGCGTACCGGATCGTCCAGGAGGCGCTGACCAACACGCTCAAGCACGCCGGCCCGAGCGAGGCAGAGCTGACCCTGGCCTACGGGCCGGAGGCACTGCGGATCAGCGTGCGGGACGATGGGGTCGGCCCCGAACCCGGTCATCGAGCCGGGCCCGGAACCGGGCACGGGCTGATCGGCATGCGTGAACGGACCGCCCTGCTGGGCGGCGAGCTGACGGCCGGGCCCGGCCCTTCCGGCGGGTTCGCCGTGACCGCGATCATCCCTTACCGGCACCCATGACCGAGGGCGCCCCGACCTCCCCAGGGATGGACGACATGCACCAACCGATCCGGGTCGCCGTGGCCGAGGACCAGGCCCTGGTCCGGAGCGGTTTCGTCGCGTTACTGCGGTCCGATCCCGGGATCGAGGTGGTCGGCGAGGCGGAAGACGGGCTGGCGGCGATCGAACTGGCCCGGTCCGTGCGCCCGGACGTGATGCTGATGGACATTCGGATGCCTCGACTGGACGGCGTGACGGCGACCGCCCGGCTGACCCGCGAGCCGGCCACCGAGGGAGTCAAGGTGCTGATCCTGACCACCTTCGACGCCGATCGCTACGTGCACGACGCGCTCCGGGCCGGAGCCAGCGGATTCCTGCTGAAGGACGTCCTGGCCGTGGACCTGCTGGCCGCGGTCCGGGTGATCGCCGCCGGCGAGGCGTTGCTGTCACCGCGGATCACCCGCCGGCTGATCGAGCATTTCACCCGCGAGCCGGAGCCCAGTCAGGCTCAGGCGACCCGGGTCAGCGAGTTGACCCCCCGCGAGCACGAGCTTCTGGTGGCCGTTGCCCGCGGCCTGACCAACGCCGAGATCTCGGGGCAGTTCCACATCAGCCTGTCGACCACCAAGACCCACGTGAGCCACCTGCTGGAGAAGCTCGGGGCCCGGGACCGGGTGCAGCTGACGATCGCGGCCTACGAGGCCGGGCTGATGCGCGACGCCCGCTGACCGAGCGGCTTGAGCGGGTTGAACGGCCGCCGAGTCGCTGATCGGGACGGCTGGCTATGGTGGACGACGGTCCACCCCAAGCACCTCGAACCAGGAGTCCGCCGTGCCGCAATCCCGGGTGGATCGGGTGCCGGCGCCCTTCCTGGTGCTGGGCGCGATTGTCTCGGTCCAGTTCGGCAGCGCGGTGGCGCGGACCCTCTTCGACGATCTCGGCGCGCCCGGCGTCACCTTCCTGCGGCTCTTCCTGGCAGCACTGCTCCTGCTGGCGGTGCTGCGGCCACGGGTCCGCGACTGGCCGTGGTCCTCCTGGCAAGCCGCCCTGCTGCTCGGTGCGGCGATGGCCGGGATGAACCTGGTCTTCTACCTGGCGCTGCGCACGGTCCCGCTCGGGATCGCGGTCACCGTGGAGTTCATCGGTCCGCTGCTGCTCGCGCTGGTGCAGACCCGGCGGTGGCTCGACCTGCTCTGGGCGCTGCTGGCGGCCAGCGGCGTCGTCCTGCTCGGGGCCGAACCGGGCGCCGGGGTGGCGCTGTCCGGTCTCGCGCTGGCCCTGTTGGCGGGCCTGTTCTGGGCCGGCTACATCGTGGCCAGCGCCCGGATGGGTCAGGAGCTGCCCGGTGCCGACGGGCTCGCGGTGGCCCTCGCCGTCGCGGCCCTGCTGGTGTTGCCGTTCGGCCTCGGCGACGCGGCCGCGGTGCTGGATCATCCGCGCCTGCTGCTGGCCGGTGCCGCGGTGGCGATCCTGTCCTCGGTATTTCCCTACGGGATGGAACTCAGTGCTCTGCGGCGGATTCCGACTCGGGTGTTCGGCATCCTGATGAGCCTGGAACCGGCGGTCGCCGCGCTGGCCGGCTGGCTGATCCTGAATCAGCAGCTGGGGCTGCGCGGCGCAGTGGCGTTGGTGCTGGTCAGCCTGGCCAGCGTGGGGGTCACGCTGGGTCGGCGCAATGGCGGTCGGTCGCCGCAACCGCTCGAATAAATCGCTCGAAAAGGCCGCCCGAATAAGCCGCTCAAACCGACCCCTGAAATAAGGCGCTCGAATAACCGCACCGAATTGGCCACAATGAGCGGATGCCGGTCACCGGACTCGAGGAAGTGACGGTGGTGTACGCCGACGGCGGCACCGCGCTGGATCGCGTCAGCCTGACCGCCGAGCAGGGCGAGATCGTGGCCGTGCTCGGGCCGTCCGGCAGTGGCAAGTCCACGCTGTTGCGCGCGGTCGCCGGTCTGGTCCCGGTGAACAGCGGCGAGATCCTGATCGACGGACGGGTTGTCACCCACCTGCCGGCGGATGAGCGCCGGGTCGCGATGGTGTTCGAGTCGAGCACGGTGATCCCGTTCCTCAACGTCTCGGAGAACCTCGGCTGGGGATTGCAGGTGCGCCACGTCCCGGCCGGAGAGATCGACGAACGAGTCCGTTCACAGGCCCGTGGCCTGAATCTGAGCCGGCTCCTGAAGCGCATGCCGAAGACCCTGTCGTCCGGTGAGGCGAGCCGGATCGGAATCGGCCACGCCCTGGTGCACGCCCCGTCCGCGTTCCTCTTTGACGAGCCGCTGGCGCACCTGGACGCCCATCAGCGCTGGGCCGTGCGCCGCCGGATCGTTGAGGTGGTGAAGGGGCACCAGGTCAGCACCATCTACGTCACCCACGACCAGGAGGAGGCGATGGGCGTCGCCGACCGGGTGGTCCTGCTGAACGCCGGCACCGTGGTCCAGACCTCCAGCCCGCGCGACCTCTACTCGCGCCCGGCCACCGTGTTCGCCGCCTGCTTTGTCGGAACCCCGACGATCGGCCTGCTCCCGGCTCAGCCGGTGATCTCGGGTGGAGTAGCCGGGTTCCGGGTCGGTGCCCGAACCCTGCCGCTGTGGCGATCGCTCCCGGCCGGCCTGGCGGACCTGGTCGGCCGGGACGTCGTCCTCGGCATCCGCCCGGAGCACGTCCGTGACGCCCGGACGGATAGTGATCCCAACGTGGTGACGATGCCCGCGACCGTCGTCCTGGTTGAGGAGACCGGACCGGACGCGATCGTCACCCTCGAGGTGGCCGCTGCGGCCGTGACCACGCCCGGCTCCCGTGCCTCGGAGACGGGAGCCGAAGGTCGAGCCCGGTTGCGCTCCCGGTTCGCCCGCAACACCTCGGTGCGACCGGGTGAGACGGTGCCGATCGCGGTGGACGTCAGCCGGGTGCACGTCTTCGACCCGGTGACCGGCCGGGCCCTGCATCATCCCGAGGATCCGGCCGAAACCTCCGATTGACTCCTAGTACCGCGCTCGGCGTAACGCGATGATGTACTCGTCAGTAAGCAGGCGGCGAATCGAGGGCTCATGAGCATCCAGGAGACTTTTCCCGAGCAGCGGTCGGCGGCCCTCGACACCCTGCTGGCGGAGCTCGGTCAAGGGGAGTCGGTCTGGGCCGCGACGCCACTGGCCCGACGGCGGGAACTGCTGGCTCAGCTGCACACCCTGACCGGGCAGCATGCGCAGGCTTGGGTCGACGCGGCCGCCCAGATCAAGGGTCTGCCGGCCGACTCCGCGCTGCTCGGTGAGGAGTGGCTGTCCGGGCCCTACGCCGTACTGAACAGCCTCGCCGCACTGATGGACAGCGTGAAGGCGCTGGAGGCAGGCCGCAGCCCGGTTGACGGGTTCGCTTTCGGCCGCGCGCCGGGGAATCGGGTGACGGTGAAGGGCCTGCCGCACACGGTGTTCGACCGGATCCTGCTCAGCGGCTTCACGGCCGAGGTCTGGATGCCGCCAGGTGTCGACGAGACCACCGTGCGCGAGCGGGCCGGCCTGGCCGAGCGGGAGCCCACGGTCACCCACGGGATCGGCGTGGTGCTCGGGGCCGGCAACATCAGCTCGATCCCAGTGCTGGACGTGATCTACGAGCTGTACGCCAACAACCGGGTGGTGGTGCTCAAGCTCAACCCGATCACCGACCCGCTACTGCCCGTCTTCACCCAGATCTTCGCGCCGCTGATCGACCTCGGGGTGCTCCGGATCGTCACCGGTGGCGCGGACGTCGGTGGGTACCTGGTGCACCACGCGAACGTTGCCCACGTGCACATGACCGGTAGCGCGGTAACGCACGACGCGGTCGTTTTCGGCACCGGGCCGGAGGGCGCACAGCGCAAGGCCGAGAACCGGCCGCTGCTCAGCAAGGAGATCACCAGCGAGCTGGGTGGCGTGTCACCGACGATCGTGCTGCCCGGCCCGTGGTCGAAGGCCGATCTCCGGTTCCAGGCCGAGCATCTGGTGACGCAGCGGCTGCACAACGGCGGCTACAACTGCGTCGCCGGTCAGGTCGCGATCATCAGCTCGGACTGGGCGCAGAAGGACGAGTTCCTCGCCCAGGTCCGGGCCGCGCTGACCCGTGCTCCGGGCCGGCCGGCCTACTACCCCGGCAGCGATCAGCGGGTGGCGGGCGCGCTCGAGGCGTACCCGAACGCCGAGCGGCTCGGGCCGGATCAAGGCCGCGTGCTGGTCCGGCCGGAGACCGTCGAGGATCGCGAATACCTGCTCAACACGGAGTGTTTCGCGCCCGTGCTAGGGGTGATCGAGCTGCCGGGCAGCGGCCGACAGTTCCTCGACGCGGCCGTGACAACGGCGAACGATGACTTCGTCGGGACGCTGGGGATCAACCTGATCGCCCTGCCGAGCACGCTGAAGGAACTCGGCGCCGATTTCGAGGCCGCCCTGGCCCGGCTGCGGTACGGCACCATCGCGGTGAACGCCTGGACCGGGGTCGGTTTCGCGACTCCGACCGCGAGTTGGGGGGCGTTCCCCGGGCACACTATTGACGATGTGCAGAGCGGGATCGGCGTGGTGCACAACGCGCTGCTGCTGGAGAACCCCGAGCGGACCGTGGTCCGCGGCCCGTTCCGGCCCTCGCCGCGCTCGCTGCTGAACCGCGAGCTCTCGATCTCTCCCCGGCCGCCCTGGTTCGTCACGAACCGGACGGCCGCCGGAACGGCCCGGGCGATGACCGAGTTCGGTGCCCGGCCCGGTTGGGCCCGGTTGCCGAAGATCTTTGCCTCGGCCCTGCGTGGCTGATCGTCCGGCCCGTCCAACCTGAAGCGGGCGCTTCAGCCCTGAAGCGCGCCGATGGCGGCGGCGACGATCGTGTCGATGTGACGCTCGACGTTCCGCTGCACGGTGAGCGGATCGTCAACCGCCCGGCAGATCGGAGCCAGCATCTCCATCGCTGAGCGAATCGCGCCCAGCGCCGCCGTCGCCCGCAGTAGCCGAACCTCGTCCGCGTCCGGCCCCGCGATCAGCGTCACCAGTCGGGCTTGTTTCGCCATCAGCCGGAAGCGGCCGGCCTCGCTGCGCAGTACCGGGTCGCCGAGCGCTGTCACCAAGGTGGGGGCGTTCCGGGCCAGAATCGTGACGAACTGCCGCAGAAGCTCGGCCGGATCGGTGCCCGGGTTCTTCTCGGCGCCGTCGATGAACCCCTCGATGGCGGCGACGGTTGGCGCGACCAAGGCGTCAAGGACGTCGTCCTTGCAGGTGAAGTGGTAGTAGAGGGCGGCTTTGGTCATCCCCAGGCCATCGGCGATGTCCCGGATCGACGTGCCCGCATAGCCCTGCTCGCGGAACAGCCCCGTCGCAATGTCGAGGATCCGCTGTCGGGTGTCCGCCGGCGTCGGCGTCCTTGGGCTCACGGTGTGATCATACCAACAACTTACTTGACGATCGTTAAGTAACTTGCCTACGGTGCTAGGCGATCGGTCAGCGAGAACACGCTGAGCCAGGTCAGGGGGAGGAATCATGATGCAGAGATGCCACCCGGGAACGACCTTGCGCGGGCAGCTGACTCCGACCGAGACCGTCCCGAGGCCGTCCCGCAGTGCGGTGGCGGTCTCGGCCCGGGTGCACCCTCGCGGCGGAGTGCTCGGCCAGATCGGCCTGATCGTCGCCGCCTGGGTGCTCTACTCCTTCGCGCGCTCCTTCTCCGGGGACGACGTCGCCGAAGCGATCCGGAACGGCCGCCTGCTCCTGGGCTGGGACGACGCGCTCGGCTTCGGCTGGACGATGGAACTGAACCGCTGGGCCACCGAGCACGCCCTGATCGCCGTGCCGTTTGCCTTCGAATACGCCTCGCTGCACTACGTGGTCACGCCGCTGGTGATCGTCTGGCTGTGGCAGCGCCGTCCGCAGAAGTACCGGTCCGCGCTGACCGCTCTGGCGCTGATGACCGCCGTCGGGCTTGCCTTTTACGTTCTGCTACCGGTTGCCCCACCGCGACTGCTGCCGGACACCGGCTGGGTGGACACCATGAAGGCGTGGTCCCACATCGGCTGGTGGGGCGGTGCGGCGAGTGCCCCGGCCGGGCTTGAGCACCTCACCGATCAGTACGCGGCGATGCCGAGCCTGCATGTCGGCTGGGCGGTCTGGTGTGCCTGGGTCTGGCGCAGTTCGGGCAACGCTCTTGTGCGCCGCTTCGGCTGGGTCTATCCGGCCAGTATCGCGACGGCCGTTGTCCTCACCGCCAACCACTACGTGCTTGACGTTGTCGTCGGGGCGCTGCTTGCCGGCATCGCCGTCACCCTGGTGCCCCGACTGTTTCCCGACCAGCAGCGGGCTGAGCGATCTGGCGGCGTGGTGCAGCTCCCCGATCTCCGATCCGCCGGCGTCCGACTCGCTGACGTCCTGCCGGCTCAGGCCAGATCGGGAGCTGAGCCGTCCAGTCAGGACGTGGAATCTTCGGTCTCGGTGTCGTCAGGATCGATCACGTCCTGGTCGGCGAGAGGTCTTGCGGCGGTCTCGGCGTCCTTGATCTTCTTGTTGACGATGTTGAGTCTTTCGTCGCTCTCACTCATGCCCCGCATCCTCCGCCGATCCCAACAAGATCACGACCGCAGCGCTACCCGACCGACCACGACAGACATCGGCCGCTAACCCACGGCGGTATGACCGGATTAGGCTGGTTGTGTGACGGAGGAGACTGAGACGGCCGCTGTTCTGGCGACGTTGCGCGAGCGTGGAGCCGAGTCGATCGAGCATCCCGGCGGCACGCTCTACGCGCATCTGATCCGGGTTTTCGAGCGGCTGGCCGCGCACGGCGCGAGTCCCGAGCTTCAGTACGCAGGTCTGGCCCATGCCGCGTACGGCACCGACGGCTTCGACGTCGTCCTCTTTGATCGTCTCGAGCGGGAACCGTTGCGCGCCCTGGTCGGCCCGGAGGCGGAGTTGATGATCTATCGGTACGGCGGCTGTGATCGCTCTGGCACGTGGTCGAGATTGTCAGAGTCGCACCAGGTCCGGAGCCGCTTCGACGGCAGCGTCGAGCCGCTGACCAGCACCGAGCTGCGGGCTTTTGTCGACCTCAGCATCGTGAACGAGTTGGACGTCGTGGAGCAGTCTTCGGCGTTCGCCGAGAAGTACGGTGACTACTTCCGCGGCCTCTTCGCCGAATGGCGCCCGCTCGCCTCACCTCCGGTATCGGCGGACGCGGATGCCGTGCTGTCAGCGCTGAGGTGACGGGCTAACCCGCTCGGGCGGCGCACGGGCCGTCTGTCAGGGTTCCTGCCATGAGTGTGTCTTCCGCGGTCGTCTCGTTCGCGCTGGTTGCCGGCCTGCTGACGATCATTCCCGGGCTGGACACGGCGCTGGTCCTGCGCGCGGCCATCCTCCAGGGCCCTCGGCCTGCGTTCGCGACTGCACTCGGTATCGGCGCCGGTGCGCTGGCCTGGGGCGCGGCCGCCGCGGTCGGGGTCTCCGCGTTGCTGGTCACCTCGACCATCGCCTACACCGGCCTGCGAGTCATCGGTGCCGCCTACATGGTCTGGCTGGGTGCCCGGCTGATCTGGACCGGCGTCATCCGGCGCGCCCCTGCGCCGGCGGCCGAGCCCGGCGTCGCGTTTGGGCGGGGCGACAGCCTCTGGCAGGCCTGGCGCCGAGGGGTACTGACAAACCTGCTGAATCCCAAGATCGGCGCCTTCTATGTGGCGATGTTGCCGCAGTTCATCCCCGAGCATGCGTCGCCGCTGGCGATGGGAATCCTGCTCGCGCTGGTCCACGACGTGGAGGGGATGCTCTGGTTCACCCTGCTCATCCTCGGCGCGGCCAAGATGGGTGAGCTGCTGCGACGCCGGGCGGCCCAGCGGGTGGTCGACGGCTCAACCGGTTCGGTGTTGATCGGTTTCGGGCTCAAGCTGGGTCTGAGCGGCGCCCGGGGCTGACCTCGAGCAGTCGGTCGACCAGGCGCCGCGCGTCCTCGGCGCCGGCCGGTTGCCCGAACAGGGCGTGGAAGTACAGCGGTGCGACGACGAGTTCGAGCAACTCGTCCACCGTGGGCGGGTGCTCTCCGCGAGCGCCCGCCCGGTCGAGCATCTCTTGGAGCTGTTCGACTCGTTCCAGCAGAACGGTGGATGGCCCTTGCTCCTGCTGCGGCGAGAGACCGGAGACGGCGGTCCGGAGGATCAGCAGGCCGACCGGGCCGGAGAGGGTGCCTGCGACGCCGGCGGCGTATTCGTCCAGATCGCCTCGCAGGGTGCCGGTGTCCGGCAGCGGCGAGGTCCGGGCGGGGCCGGCGTCGACGACATCCTCGAGGAGCACGGGCATGCTGCCCCAGCGCCGGTAGATGGTGGCCTGGTGAACGCCGGAACTCTCGGCGACCTGGGAAATGCTGAGCTCGTCCGCGGAGCGGTCCGCCAGTAGGTCGATGACCGCGTGGTGCACCTGCTGGCGGATTCGCGCGGACCGGCCACGCGGTCGTTGCATCGGCTGGGCTCGGCTCACATCGGCCAGCATAACGCGAAAATAGTTGCAATAGCCAGGCGCGAGGATTATCTTCGATCCCAAGTTGCGAAAATATTCGCGTTTATGGCATGGGCTAGCCACACGCCGCGGCCGCGAACGGTTCTTCCCTTGCTGAAGGAGACCTCTGATGACGACCCTCCGCCTGTTCCGAACCCGCACTGCCCTGTGGCATTTCGTGCGCCACTACCTGGAGATGGTGGTGGCGATGATTCTCGGGATGATGGTTCTTGGACCCATCGAGTCCGTGCTGCTCAACCCGCTGGGCTGGGAGTCTGTCCTCGACGTCGCCGAGCTGGACGCGCTGATCATGGCCACCAACATGAACGTGGCGATGGTGGCGTGGATGCGATACCGCGGCCACGGCTGGCCGGTATCCCTCGAGATGGCCGCCGTCATGTACCTGTCGTTCGTCGTGCTGTTCCCGGCCCTGTGGCTGGGCTGGCTTTCGGCCGACGGAATGATTATTGGCGGCCACATCTTGATGTTCACTGCGATGGCCGGCGTGATGTTGCTGCGCCGCGATGAATACACCGGTCACCACGGCCGGTGATGACCGTGTTCATCTCGCCTCGCTAGTTTGGCGATGACGACGAAAATAGACGTCCGGAAGGGGGACACCATGACCGTTGAGCTGAACCACATCATCGTTCCGGCACACGACAAACATGCGTCCGCACGGTTTCTCGCCGAGATCCTCGCGGTGCCGGTCGGTGCGGAGAGCGGTCCGTTTGTGCCCTTGCAGGTCGACAACGGCGTGACGTTGGACTTCATGAACGCCGAGCACTTCGAGTCGCATCACTGCGCGTTCCTGGTCAGCGACACGGACTTCGATGCCGCGTTCGCCCGGATCAAGGAGCGCGGCGTGACCTACTACGCCGACCCGATGCATGGGCGCAGTGGCGAGATCAACCACCTGAACGGCGGCCGTGGCGTGTACTTCAGCGACCCCGGCGGCCACAACATGGAAATCCTTACGGTCCCCTGACGGAGGTGCGTGCCGTGCGCGTCAGCATCAGCATCACGAACTTCTCTTGGCCGGACGGTCCGGACGGTCTCGGTAGGCACCTCGACCGAATCGCCCGGACCGCCGACGAGGTGGGCATCGACACCCTCTGGGTGGCCGACCACCTGCTGCAGGCCGATCCTTTCGCCGCGCCGGAGGACACCGAGCATCTGGAGGCGCTCACCACGCTCGGATTCCTCGCCGCGCGAACCGAGCGGGTCCGGCTGGGCACGATGGTGGCCGGCGTGACCTTCCGCCCGCCCGCGGTGCTGATCAAGGCGGTCAGCACGCTTGCCGTGCTCTCCGGCGGCCGTGCCTGGTTCGGTGTGGGCGCCGGCCACCAGGCGGATGAGGCGCGGGACATGGGCCTGCCGTTCCCGGCCACGGCCGAGCGATTCGAGCAGCTCGAGGAGACGCTGCGGCTGGCCCAGCAGATGTGGTCCGGCGACGAAACCTCCTTCGAGGGAAGGCATTACCGGCTGGCGCACCCGGTGAACAGCCCGAACCCGAAGCAGCGTCCCAAGGTCCTGATCGGCGGTGCGGGGGAGCGCAGAACCCTGAAGCTGGTGGCGCAGTACGCCGACGCGTGCAACCTGTTCGACATTCCGGACAACGGCGTGACGGTTCGGCACAAGCTCGAGGTGCTCGCCGAGCATTGCCGCGCCCTCGGGCGGCCTTACGACGAGATCGAGAAGACGCTCAGCACCCGGCTGATGCCAGGGGAGACGGCGGAGGCATTCGCAGCGCGCTGCGCTGGGATCGCCGAGCTCGGGATCGAGCATGTCGTGGTGATCCGCTCCGGTCCGTGGACGCCGGACGATCTGCACACGATGGCCGCGGCGACGTCCGTGAGCGTCAGGTAGCTATCGGCTCAGCTTTTCGGCCGGCTCAGTGATTTTGGGCCGGCTCAGTGACCGATTCGCCAGGACTCCGACGACCACCCAGAGGACGAGCAGGAACGGCAGCATCCAGAGCTGAGTCCAGATTTCGTTGCCGCTCACCGCGAGCAGGGTCAGCGCCAGAAGTCCAAGCACCAACACGGGCCTCACCACCTTGAGAAGCACAGCCCGCTCCTTCATCCTCACCCATTCCGCGCATTTCCACCGACACCCTAACGGGGGCCGGGGCCGGCCGGGCGGCATCAGGGATAGATGTCCTCGTGGTCCTTGCGGTAGTCGACGATGGCGTCCGGGCAACCTGCTGCGGCATGAGTGACCCAGGCCGGGTTGCCCAGCAGAATCCGACCCAGCGCAACCAGGTCGAATTCGCCGGCCGTCACCCGTTCGACCAGGCCGGAAATGGACTCGGGACGGCCGGGCCGCAAGAAGTCACGGGTCAGGCCCACCGAGCCCACCGTGATCGTCGGAAGACCCGTGAGCCGTTTGGCCCAGCCGGCAAGGTTGAGTCCGGAGGCGGGAAAGGCCGGTTGCCAGAACCGCCGTTGGGACGCGTGAAAGGCGTTCGCGCCGGCCTCGGCGAGCGCGGTCAGGATCTCGCCCAGCTCGGCGGGCGTCTCGGCGATGCGGGCGTCGAACCGCCGCTCCTTGAACTGCGAGAACCGCACGATCACCGGCCGATCCACCGTGAACTGCGCGCGAACCGCCCGCACGACCTCGGCCGGAAACGCCGCTCGCCGGGCCGGTGAACCGCCGTACGCGTCGGTCCGCCGATTGGTGAACGGCCAAAGGAACTCGTCCAACAGGTAGCCGTGTGCGGAGTGAATCTCCACCGCGTCGAATCCGACCCGCGCCGCCACCCGGGCCGCCTCGGCGTACGACTCCAGCAGCACGTCAATATCGGCCAGGGTCATCGCGTGGCTGGCCGGACGCCCCGGCTCAGGCACCCCCGACGGCGTCCATGCCGTCACCCCGTCAATCGGATCGCGCAGGCTGCCCATATGCCACAGCTGCGCGGCGATCCGCCCGCCGACGGCGTGGACCTCGTCCACCACTCGGCGCCAGCCGTTCTCGGCCGGACCGGCCGTCATCCGTGGCACCGTCACCTCGTGCCCCGCGCTGGGGTGCCCCACCAAGATGCCCTCGGTGACGATGAGGCCGAGGCAGTGCTCGGCCCGGCGCCGGTAATACGCCGCCACCTCTGCCGTCGGCACGCCGCCGGGCGAGTGGAACCGGGTCATCGGTGCCATCACAAACCGCGACGCCAACGGCAGACCCGCGAACGTGACCGGCGCCAGCAAAGGAGCCACCGCCGGGTCCGCGACGGAGCAAGGGCCGGTGATCGCCATGTCGCCACCGTAGAACGTGACACCGTTTCAGGGGCAAGCTCCGCAACCGGCGGAGGTGCGCCAAGCGGTACGGTCGCCCGAGATCAGCAGTAGCAGGCTGTTGATTACGCCTGGGGGTGGGACCCATTCGCCGAGGACGGTCACGGCTGTTGCCGCGACGGCGGGGTCGATGCGGGGGTAGAGCAACTGCCGGCCATCGTCCGGGACGCTGCGGGCGGCCAGAAGGATGCCGGGGGCGAGGGTGGCAGCAATCTGCTCGAGCAGCTGGAGCTTCTCGGCGGACGTTGAGCCGACGAGGGCGGCGATCACGACGGCATCCGCGTCGGCATAATCATGGTCGGCGGCATCGGCGCACAGGACGTGTATCCGGTGGCCGGGGGCGGCCAGGATCTCGATCACGTCGCGCGCTCGCTGGGCGGCAGCGGGGTCGACGTCGAGGCAGGTGATGCGCAGTCCAGGGTCGATCACGCAGAGCTCCAGCGCGGTGAGAGGTAGCGGGCCGCAGCCGGCGAAGACGACGTGGCGTAGCGGCCGTGCCACCGAGTAGGTCAGCGCCTCGTACTCGGCGCGGGCCAAGGCCCGGTAGTTGTCCAGGTAGGGGAAATCGTCGAGACGGGCCGGACGGCTGAGGATTTCGCTGGACCAGTAGTCCTCCAGGTTGGCCTCGCCGAGCGCGCAGATTCGCCGGACCTCGGCCAGGCGATCCGGGTCCGCGATGGTCGGGTGTTTCCCCCCGGCCGTTTTTGCGAGCGTGACCAGGTCGCCGAACAGCGTGTTGACCTCGGGTCCGGGCCGCAGGTCGGTTCGATTCAGCTGGTCGATCAGTTGGGCGATCACTCGGTGGTGAGCGGTCGTAGGTCGAGGCGCCAGTGCGCGGCGCGTTCGCGTTCGGCCCACAGGTGCGCGTACATCCCAGGCTGTTCGATCAGTTCGTCGTGGCTGCCGCGCTGGGCGATCTGGCCGGCGTCCAGGACGAGGATCTGGTCGGCAGAGCGGATGGTGCTCAGCCGATGGGCGACGACGATCACCGTCCGACCGGTGACCAGTTCGGCCAGGGCGTCCTGGATCGCCCGTTCGTTCAGGGTGTCGAGGGCGGAGGTCGGTTCGTCCAACAGGACCAGGGGAGCGTCCTTGAGGATCGCGCGGGCGATCGAAAGCCGCTGGCGTTCGCCGCCGGAGAGGGTGAGGCCGCCTTCGCCGATCCGGGTGGCGTACCCGTCGGGCATGGCGGTGATGAAGTCGTGACAGCGGGCAGCGCGCGCAGCGGCCTCCACCTCGAGGTCACCGGCCTCGGGTCGGCCAAGGGCGAGGTTGTCCCGGATCGTGCCCTGGAACAGGTAGACGTCCTGGAAAACCACGGTGACGGCGTCAAACAATTGACGCTCGGTCAGGTCGGTGAGCGGGACTCGGCCGAGCCGGACGGTCCCGGCGTCCGGGTCGTGGAAGCGGCAGGCCAGGGCGAGCAGGGTGGACTTTCCCGCCCCGGAGGGCCCGACCAGGGCGGTCGTCGTCCCGGCCGCGGCGGTGAAGTCGATCCCGGTGAGCACCGGGTGGTCCGAGGTGTAGCCGAACCGGACCGCCTCGAACGTCAGGTCGTGGCCGGTGGGCCAGGCGATTTCGTGGTCGGGGTGGGCCTGGATCGGGAGGGCGTGCAGTCGGGCGATCCGCTGCAGGGCGGCGTCGGTCAACCGAAGGCCCTCGGCCTCAACGGCGACGGACACCAGCGGGGTGTACACGCGCAGGACGACGATCAGGAACACGACGGCGGTGAAGGGGTCGACCCGGCCGCCGAGCAATCCGTACCCGCAGGTGGCGATCACCAGGGGGACGCCGAGGAACACCATCCCGATGGACACGTAGGCCAGGGGGGTGATCTTGACGGCGAGCGCGTCGTTGACCGCGCGCATGCGGGCGACGGCGTCGCGAAACCAGGTGAGCCGCGGGCCGACCTGATGGTAGGAGCGGGCAGTGGCGATGCCCTGGATGTACTCCACGATCCGCCCGTTGGCCTCGGCCAGGACATCGGCCCGCTGCAGCGACTGGTCGACGAAAGCCCTGTTGACCAAGACGAACACCGGGATGGCGGCGATGATGCTGACCGCGACCACGCCGGCCATCAGCGGGTCGACGATGGCCAGTCCGATCAGGGTGGCGACCGGCAGCGCTGCTCCGCCGACCAGGTTCATCAGCCCCTGGTGAGCGAACACCGCCACCTGTTCGTGGTCGGCGCCGAGGACCGCGCTGATGTCACCGGCACCGCGACCGGCGACGGTGCCGACCGGTAGCGCCTGGACGTGACGGAGGGCCTCGATCCGGCCCGCACCGACGGCGTGGAAGGTGCTCACCCAGGCCAGATGATTGGCGGCGAACCAGAGGATGTACTGCGCGATCACCGACAGGACGACGACCACGCTCGCGCCGACCACCCCGGATTCGTCAAGGGTGCCGGTACGGACTTCCTCGACGCTCCAGGCGATCACGGCGACCGGAACGCCCATGCACGCGGCGGCCAAAGCCCGCAGCAGCACGGCCAGCACCAGCGGCCGCCGTCGCCCGCCGAAGACGGCCCACAACGCCCGCAGTGGCGGAATGCGTTCTGCGGCAACGTCATCCGTCGCAGACGTCATCGGGTCAGCTCCGTCAGATCGATCGAGGCCAGATCCACGGACGCGCTCGTCCCGGGTACATCTCCGTTGAATGCCGCCCACAACCGGGCGTAGAGCCCGTCGGACGCGACCAGTTCGGCGTGCCGGCCGCGTTCGACGATGCTCCCGCCGTCCAGGACCAGGATCTGATCGGCCCCGACGACGGTGGACAGCCGGTGGGCCACGACCAGCAGCGTGCGACCACGGACGAGATCCGAAAGAGCGTCCTGCAGAGCGGCCTCGTTCTCCGGGTCGACGTAGGCGGTGGCCTCATCGAGGACGACGATCGGTGCGTCTTTGAGCAATGCCCTCGCGATCGAGAGCCGCTGCCGCTCACCGCCGGACAACCGGGCTCCGCGCGTGCCGATCCGGGTCTGGTATCCCTGCGGCAGGGCGGTGATGAACTCGTGCGCGCGGGCCGCGCGGGCACACGCCTCGAGCTCGGTGTCGATGGCGCCCGGTTTCGCCAGGCGCAGGTTCGCGGCGATCGTGTCGTCGAACAAGAACGTGTCCTGCAGCACGAACGCGATCTGCGACATCAGCTGCCCGAACGGCATCTGCCGGACGTCCACGCCGCTGACCTTGATGCTGCCGGCGTCGACGTCCCAGAACCGGCAGATCAACGTGGCCAGGGTGGACTTCCCGGCGCCCGATGGGCCGACAAGCGCCGTCATGGTCCCCGGTTGGGCGAGCAACGACACCCCTTTCAGCGCCGGTGCCGAGCGGCCGTCGAGGTCGGTGTGGGCGAACCAGACGTCGCTCACCTCGATCGAGGGTTCACCGAGCGCGGCGTTGTCGGCCGGTTGCGGTAGGACCGGGGCCTGGTCGAGGTCGGTGACCAGGGACGCGCCCAGGCCGAGTCGGCCCAACTGGGTGGTCAGTTGCAGGAGCTTCATCAGCGACGAGGTGTATCCGAGTCCGACGACGAGGAAGAACAGCAGGTCGGGCGTGCTCAGGGTGCCGGTCTGCCACAGCAGCAGCCCGGCCGGGACGATCACCACGACATTGCTGGCCAGCAGCGTGTAGAAGGCCGTGTAGGTCGGGACGAGCTGGCGGCCCCACTCGGCCTGGAAGTCGGTCGCGGTTCGGATTGCCGAGGCGGTTTCGGTGAAGAGGTCGTCGGCGCGGTGGAAGGTCCGGATCACCGGCAGGCCGCGGACGAACTCGACCATCGACCCGTTCATCCGGGCCATCGCGGCTCCGTACGCCTCGGTCTTGTCCGCCCCGAGGTTCGCGCCGTGGATCATCAGCGGGATCGCCACCAGGACGATGGACAGCGCCGCCAGTCCCATCCGCCAGTCCACCCAGAACAGCCAGACGGTGGTGCCGAGCAGCACCCCGGCCGCCGAGATCAGGTCTGGAATGGCATGGGCCAGAAAGGATTCCAGCCGTTCGATGTCGTCATTGAGGATCCGCTGGATCTCCCCGGAGCGACGCCGGGTCAGGTATCCGAGCGGCACCTCACCGAGGCGCTGTCCGATCCGCAGTCGCAACTGCTCCAGGGTGGCGAAGGCGGCCCGGTGCGAGGTCCAGGTGGCGGCCCCGAGCAGCCCGGCCATGCCAAGGACGCCGACCAGGGCGACGAGGACATCGGTGCGAAGCTCAGCAGTGTCGCTGGTCCCCGCGACCACTGCCGCGAGCGCGTGGTAGACCGCCCAGTACGGCAGCAGTTGGCAGGACGTGCCGGCCAGCGCCAACCCCGCCGAGGCGATGAAGTGCCGACGCCCGTGCCGCGCCAGCGGCCACATCAGCCGCAGACCCTGCAATGGGGTCGGCGTCCGCCCCACCCTGGAGGTTGTCCCCGTCATGCTTGCCACCGGCGATGCTTCCTTCCCCGAAACCCGTTTCTGATAATGATAGCGATTCTCAGTCGGTTTGGTGATCTACGTGAGGTGGCACCGCGCTCGCACCCTATTGCAAGCTGTTCGCAACAGAAGGTGATCCGAGCGCGGTGCCGCCGCCGACCGGCTATCTGAGGGCGCGGGCTGCCTCGACGAGGTGAGCCAGGGCCTGGCGGACCTCGGGTTCGGTGCGGGTCTTCAGGCCGCAATCCGGATTCACCCAGACCCGCTCGGTCGGCAGCTGCCGCAACGCAGCCTGCAGCAGTCCGGTCATCTCGGCCGTGGAGGGCACCCGGGGCGAGTGGATGTCGTACACCCCGGGCCCGACCGCCGAGGGGTAGCCGGCCGCGGAGAGTTCCCTGGTCACGCCCATGTGCGAGCGGGCGGCTTCCATCGAGATGACGTCGGTGTCGAGGTCGATGATGGCCTGGAGGATGTCGCCGAACTCGGCGTAACACATGTGGGTGTGCACCTGGGTGTCGTCCCGCACTCCGCTGGTGGCCAGCCGGAACGCTGCGGTGGCCCAGCGCAGGTACTCCGCTCGTCCGGCGGCCCGCAGGGGCAGGGTCTCGCGCAGCGCGGGTTCGTCGACCTGGATCACGGCGGTGCCGGCCGCCTCCAGGTCGGAGACCTCGTCCCGCAAAGCCAGGGCGACCTGGGTGGCGGTGTCGGCGAGGGGCTGGTCGTCGCGGACGAACGACCAGGCCAGCATGGTCACCGGTCCGGTCAGCATGCCTTTCACCGGGAGCTGGGTGAGGGACTGGGCGTAGGTCGTCCATTCCACCGTCATCGGAGCCGGTCGGGACACGTCGCCGGCGATGATCGGCGGACGGACGTATCGGGTGCCGTAGGACTGCACCCAGCCGTGCCGGGTGGCCAGGAAGCCGGTCAGTTGCTCGGCGAAGTACTGGACCATGTCGTTGCGTTCCGGCTCCCCGTGCACCAGCACATCGAGGCCAAGGCCTTCCTGCAGGGCGATCACGTGCGCCACCTCGCGGCGCATCCGCTCGGTATAGGCGGTCTGGTCGAGCTCGCCGCGGCGGAACTTGGCCCGGGCCGAGCGCACGCCCTCGGTCTGCGGGAACGACCCGATCGTGGTCGTCGGCAGGGCCGGCAGGTGCAGGCGTTCCTGCTGCAGAAGAGCGCGCTGCGGGTAGGGCGACAGCCGGTGCGACTGCGCCGCGGTGACGGCCGCCACCCGGGCCCGGACGACGGGGTCGTTGGTGATCGGGGACGTCGCCCGAGCAGCCCGGACCGCCTCACTGGTCTCCAGTTCGGCCTTGATCGAATTGGCTCCGCCGCGCAAACCCGCGGCCAGGGTGACGGTTTCGGCAACCTTCTGGCGGGCGAAGGCGAACCATCGGACGATCTCCGGATCCAGGTCCGTTTCCAGGGAGACGTCGAGGGGGACGTGCAACAGCGAACAGGACGGGGCCACCACGACCTCGTCGGCGAGCCCGAAGAGAGTGGCCAAGGTGACGAGGGAGGCGCGCAGGTCGTTGACCCAGATGTTGCGCCCGTCGATCACCCCTGCGACCAGGCGTTTGCCGGGCAGACCACCGGCCGCGGCCAGTTGGTCGAGGTTGCCGGCAGCCGGCCCGGTGAAGTCGAGGGCGACACCCTCGATCGGGGCCCGCCGCAATATCGGCAGGGCCTCGCCGAGCACGTCAAAATAGGTTGCTACCAGGAGCTTCGGCCGATCGGTCAGCTCGCCGAGGAACTGGTACGCCCGTTCGGCGGCGGCCAGGACCTCGGCCGGCTGATCCTGGACCAGCGCCGGCTCGTCCAGCTGCACCCACTCGACGCCGGGGGCCCGGAGCCCGGCGAGGGCTCGGGCGTAGACCGGAAGCAGGTCGTCGAGCAGCGACATCGGGTCGAACCCGGACTCGGCCCCGGGCGCGGGCTTGGCCAGGCGCAAGAACGTCACCGGCCCGATCAGCACCGGCCGGGCCCGTACCCCGAGCGCGGTGGCCTGGGTGAACTCGGTCAGCGGCTTGGTCAGGTCCAGCCTGAACGTGGTGGCCGCACTGAGCTCGGGGACGAGGTAGTGATAGTTGGTATCGAACCACTTGGTCATCTCCAGCGGTGCGACCTCGGCGGTGCCGCGGGCCATCGCGAAGTACCCAGCCAGCGCCGCGCTCGGGTCGCTGGACCCGACCGGGAACAGCGGCCGGTGCCGCTCCGGGATCGCGCCGAGCAGGCAGATCGTGTCCAACATCTGGTCGTACAGCGAGAAGTCGTTGACCGGAACCTCGTCCAAACCGGCGTCCCGCAGTTGCTCCCAGGTCCTGCGGCGCAGCTCACCGGCCTCGATCAGCAGCTGATAGGCGCTCAGGTTCCCGGCCCAGTGCCGCTCGGTGAGCTTCTTCAGGGCCCGGTCCGCGCCGATCCGCGGATAACCGAGGACCGTCGCCGTCACGGCGACCGGCGCATCGATGGTGTCGTCGAAAATGCTGTCTGTGCTGGTCACGTGCTCTCTCCTCGTGAGCTCGCCCAAGGATCGACGACGCACGGTGGACACGGACCGGCGGGACGGCAGCGCACGCAAGGCGGTGCCGTCGGGTCGATCCAGACCATCCCTCGAGGTCGCGGATCCACCACGCACGTCGTGCGTGGTGCGCCGGCAGGTCTTCGGACTCGCGAGCACGCACCGGGCGACGTTCGCCCGGCACACCTACTGGCCATCGCTTCCCAGACCCGAGAGCCCAGTGCTTGTCTGACGGCGGTCGTTCTCGCTCACCGCTGCGGGGCAGTCCCGGATTCACACCGGATTCCCTCTTGCGACGCCCCACCTGGCGGGTAGGGCGAACCAGCTGCGGGCACGACTATAGGCCGGGTCCACGACGGACGCGCGACAGTCCAGGTCGGCTGGCTCTCACCCACTCCACCTGTCGGTCAGCGCTTGGCCCCTCCTCATGGCGGGCCGACCAGGGCGTCGGCCATCGTCTCGCCCAGCCAGTGCTGGAATCGATCCCACCCCCAGTTGCGGCGGTTGACGAGTCGGTCGGCGAGGTCGGGGGCGGTCAGGGCCCAGAGCACGTCGGCGGCGCTGTCCGGTTCCAGCCCGGGGCGGAGCCTGAACTGCTCGGCGACGTGGCGGGCGGTCATGCTGGTGCCGATGGCGCGTTCTGACTCGATGGTGTCGGCGAACGCGCGCAGGTCGCCGTCCCCGGTCGCGGCTTGAGCCAGGAGCATGGTCACGAGCGGCAGGGTCCTTTCGCCGAGAATCCGGGCCATCTCGGCGAAACGGGCCAGGCAGGTGCGGGCGTCGGTGGCCGTCATCATGGCTTGGAAGATGGGCCGCTCGGCCATCGGTATCGGGTCGTCGTCGCCGGCGAGGGTCACGTCGTAGACGGCCTTGAGGACTGCTGGTTTGCCACCCACCACGTTGTAGACGGTCTGCACACTCACCCCGGCGGCAGTGGAGATCCCGGCCAGCGTCGTCCCCAGGTAGCCGGATTCTGCGAACAGGGTGCCGGCCGCCTGAAGGATCCGGCGACGGGTCAGCGCGGTCTGCTCAGCGCGCAAGGCCGTCGAGTACTGGCGGCGCTCGGCCACAGGGCCTCCTTGACAATTGCATGGAACGTGGCTCAATCTAATTGAGCTACATTCAATCGTACATGTTGAGGAGCATGTCATGACGACTACAGCCATCACCGACGCGAAGCAGCTCGCTCTCCGCGCCATCCAGATCATGGCGGACGGCACGCCCGAAGACTTCGATGCGGTCGTCCACCCGCAGGCCCGCAACTTCGAGGACGCCGATGAGCCGCCGGCCAGCCGCGGCCGTGGCCCGGCCGCGTTCTACGCCACCGCGTTGTGGTTGCGCGAGACCTATGCCGACCTCATGTGGGAGATCCATGAGGTCGTCGCGGACGGCGACCTGGTCGTCGTGCACGCCACGATGTCGGGCCGGCAGGTGCGGCCTTTCGTCACCTACGGCCCGGACGCCCTTCCTGCCCAAGCGTTTCCGTCGACCGGCAAATCGTTCGCCACGACTCAGTCGCACTGGCAGCGGATCGCGGACGGGAAGGTGATCGAGCACTGGGCCAACCGCGACGACATCGGCACGGCCACCCAGCTCGGTTGGGTGCCGCCGTCACCGGCCTACCTGGTCAGGATGGCACTGGCCACTCGTCGGGCCCGACGGGCCGCCCTTCAGTCCGGTTCTGCCCACCCTGCAAGCGGAATCTGACCAGGCAATGGAGATGCGCCCGGCTGATCCGGCCTGGCGGTTGTTCAGCTTTCACGTATCACGAGACGCCGGTCGGGCTCCCTTTCCAGGAGCCCGACCCTGAAGGAGAGAGATGTCTACCGCAACACCGGCCAGTTTCCTGGTCTGGACCACGGCCGCTGCCGGTCACGTCAACCCCGGGTTGCCGATCGTTCGCCAACTCGTCGAGCGCGGGCATGACGTCCGCTGGTACACCGGGAATGAGTACCGGTCGGCGATCGAGGCGACGGGAGCCAGCTTCGAGCCGATGGTGTCCGCCGTCGACCCGGGCACCAGCCCGATGAACGAGCGCTACCTCGAGCGGGACCACCTGGAGGGGCTTGCCGGGATGAAATTCGATCTCAAGTACCTGTTCCTCGACGAGGCGCCGGCTCAGATCGCCGACATCCGCAGATTGCTCGCCGAGCGCCCGGCCGACGCCCTGCTGGTCGACGTCGGCACCCTCGGCGCCCCGATGCTGGAAGCACTTGGTGGTCCGCCCTGGGCCGCGTACGGAGTCACGGTGCTCACCCTCGGCGGGACGGACGTCGCGCCGTTCGGCACCGGGCTGCCGCCCGGAGGGTCGTTCCGGCAACGGCTGCGTAACCGGCTCCTGAGCGCGGTGACCGAACGGGTGCTGTTCGCCGACGTGGTCCGGCACGAGCGCGCTATCCGCGAGCGGCTCGGCATCGCGCCTCGCACGATGCCCTTGCTGGAGATGACGATCTCGCCCTACCTGTACCTCCAATCGGCGACGCCGGCTTTCGAGTACCCGCGACGCGACCTGCCGGAGACGGTGCACTGGATCGGTCCGCTCCTGCCGGAGGCCGGCGACCAGCCGTTGCCGACCTGGTGGCCGGAGTTGGACGGTGACCGGCCGGTAGTGCTGGTCACCCAGGGGACGGTCGCGACCGATGACGGTGACCTGATCCGTCCCACGCTCCAGGCCCTCGCGGACGAGCCGGTGCTCGTGGTGGCGGCCGGAGCGAACGGTCTGGATCCGGCCGAGGTGCCGGCCAACGCCCGGGTGGAACAGTTCGTGCCGTTCTCCCGGCTGTTGCCGCGGGTGAGCGCCATGGTCACCAACGGTGGGTACGGCGGGGTGCAGTTCGCGCTCGCGAACGGCGTCCCACTGGTCGTGGCGGGAACGACGGAGGAGAAGCCCGAGATCGCCGCGCGAGTCGAATGGGCTGGTGCCGGGATCCGGTTGCGGACCAAACAGCCGACGCCGGAACAGGTTCGACAGAGTGTCCGGCGGTTGCTCGAGGATCCGTCCTACCGCGCCGGGGCCCGGCGGATCGCTCAGGACTACGCACGCCACGATGCTCCGGCGGAGGCGGTTCTGCTGCTGGAGCAACTCGCGGCCACCGGCCTCCCGGTCAACCGCGAAGCTGTGGCTGCCCGGATGCGATCGGCCCAGCCCACAAAGTCGTTCTGAGAGACACGCCCTGGTCCAGACCCGGATTGCGGCGGCCAGGTCGAAGGCGGACGTGTCGGCCTGTGCCGGATTGTCATGAGATCGCAAAGAGGTCGGAGCGCTGACCGCAAAGTGTTCCCGGCAGAGTCGTAGTCGGCGCAAACAGCGTCCTTGGTGTCTGCCGCCTCGTGCGGGCAGCGACCGGAGGAGTGCCCATGGCCAAGATCCATCCTGTGCCGGTGCCCCGTCGTGGGTCCTCGTCCCTGTCGGGTCGAGCTGATCTGGGTCCTGATATCCCGGTGGTGGTCTTGGACGAGGCGATGCTCGCGACCGGGTTCTTGACCTTGCGCTCGGGGGTCGCGGCGGTGATTCGCGGCGGTGCGCGGGCACTGGTGGTGGATATCTCGGCGTTGGAGCGGCTCTCGTCATCCACGGTGTCGGCGCTGCTGTGGGCGCAGCGGCGGTGCCGCCTCGGCGGCGGATCGATCGTCCTGAGGGGCGCCTCTCGCCGCATTCTCAGGACCTTGCGTCGCACCGGCCTGGGCCGCGTGTTCGAGGTCGAGTCGGCCGCCGGAACCGCGGAGTTGAGGAGGGTCGCCCGGTGACACTCGCCCTGGCCGGTGATCCGGTCTTCGACGAGGCATCGTGGCGGGCCTGGCACCCGATGCTGTCAAGTCGTGCTCCTGGCGTCGCGGTCGCTCTGCCGCTGGCGGATCGCCTCCGCCTGGTCGTGCTCGACCTGGCCGCCCGGGATGGGCTGGGGGCGGAGGTGATCCGGCAGGTGAGCCACCCCGCGATCGCCCTGACGGCGGCTGACCTGGCCGATCAGCTCGTCGACGGGCACCTCGGGCATGCGCGGTGCTCGAGTGTGGCGATCGCTGATCTGCTGCCCGGGGGAAGGCTGGAACTGCAGGTGCGTGCGGCGCCGTCCGCGGTGCTGCTCTCACCCGGCCGTTCTGCCCGGCTGCTGCCCGGCGCGAGTTCAGGTCCGAGCGGGAGACTCGAACGGATCGACCCCGGCGACGTCCTGGTGCTGTGCTCGGCTTCCTTTCTTGAGGATCCGCCGGCAGTGCTCGGTACCGTTCGCCGCACCCCACCCGACGACGCGGACCTGCTGTACCTGCGCCAGGTGCTCAGGGTGTCCGCGCATCCAGGGGCGACAGCCAGCGTCACGATCCCACCTCTGTGACCAGCGGTGGCCTTGGCGGCACGCGGCTTTGTGATCCGATGACGAATCCCCACGCGCAGGCAGGGCCCCGAGAGGGCCCTGGCAGCATGGGGGACATGCGACTTCTGCTCCTGGAGGATGACGACGGCATCCGGACGGCGCTGCGGATGGCGATGGAGGACGAGGGATACGAGGTCGTCGAGCATGCCAGGGCTGAGGAAGCACTGGCCTGGATGCACGCGCACGAGGTGTCCGCAATGCTGGTGGACCTCATGCTCGGAGGGATGGACGGGCTCACCTACATCCATCGGGTGCGGGCCTACAGCGATGCCCCCATCGTCGTGGTCAGTGCCCGCGCCGACACGTATGACATCGTTGCTGCGCTCGAGGCCGGCGCGGACGACTACGTCACCAAACCGTTCAAGGTCAAGGAGATCAGCGCCCGACTGCGGGCGCTACAGCGACGCGGACGCGCCCTCGAGCTGGTCGATGCCGGCCCGGCCGGTACCCGAGTGCCACTGGGCGGGTCCCCCGACCAGCCGCTGGTGCTGTGGCCCGAGGCGGGCGAACTGCGCCGCGGTGAGAAGCCGGTGCACCTGACCGTGACCGAGTTCCGGCTGCTGTGTGAACTGGCCGAGTCGGCCGGTCTGGTCCTGAGCCGCCAGCGACTGCTCGAGCAGGTCTGGGACCGCGGCTACTTCGGGGACGAACGGATCGTTGACGTCCACATTCGCCGGCTCCGCACCAAGATCGAGGCCGATCCGGGCGCCCCACGCATCGTTGTCACCGTTCGTGGCCTCGGGTATCGGCTCGATCCCGGATGAGAATTCTGGCCATCGCCCGGCGTCGCCGGCTCGGGTTACGGGGCCGGGCCATGGTCGCCTTCGCCCTGGGCGGGCTCGTGGTGTCGGCCGTGCTCACCAACGCGACGTACTTGATCGCCCGGGGGTATCTGGTCGATCAACGTGAGGCGTCGGCCTTGCGCCAAGCTTTCGCCGATGCGAGTTTCGTCCGGGACGGTCTGCTGACCGCGGGGTCGACTCCCGGCGAGGTGATCGGTGACATCTCGCCCCGCGCCGGCTCACGGGTCCTGGTCCACGTGGGCGGCGAGTGGTACTCCTCGGACCTGGCCGATACCGGCACTGAGCTCCCGACTTCCCTGGTGGACCGGGTCCAGGCCGGCTCCCCCGCGCAGGTCTGGGTCAGCGCCTCAGGCCAGCCGATGGTCGCAACCGGCACACCTCTGCCCGCCGTCAATGCCGAGTTCTACGAGTTGTCGACGGCAGAGGAACTGGACCGGACCCTGGACGTTCTCCGCGTTGTCCTGCTCGCCGTCGGGGCAGTCACCGCAGCCGGGGCCGCCGTGTTGGGCCGGTACGTCGCCCGTCGGGTGCTGCAGCCTCTGGACGAGGTCGCCGCTGCCGCGGCAGCGATCGCCGCCGGCCGGATGGACACCCGGCTGTCCACGACGGAAGACCCGGACCTGGTCGCGATCGTCGCCTCGTTCAACACCATGGTTGATGCACTCTCGGCACGGATCGAACGTGAAACCCGGTTCACCGCCGACGTCAGTCACGAATTGCGTTCCCCGCTAACGACTCTGGTAACCGGAGTGGAGCTGCTGGGCGCCCGCCGCGACCAGCTCCCGGAACGCTCTCAGCAGGCCCTCGACTTGGTCAGCCGGGAACTGGACCGCTTCCAGCGGACCCTGGAGGACCTCCTTGAGCTGGCCCGCCTGGACGCAGACCCCGGAACCGGCCAGGACTCGCTGGTGCACAGCGACATCGTCACTCTGGTCCGTCAGGTGATGACCGAAAGCGGACGCGACCCCGAACTACTCACCGTCGACGTCGGGACCTCAACGCCGCCGCCTGGGCCCATGTTGGTGAATGTCGACCGTCGGCAGATTGAGCGAGCCCTGAGCAACCTGCTGGAGAACGCCGAACGACACGGTCAAGGAATCATCGACGTGCAGATCACCCGCGACAGCGACTCGGTCTACCTCACCGTGGACGACGCCGGACCGGGAGTGGCACCAGAGGAACGAGAGCGGATCTTCGCCCGGTTCGCTCGGGCACCGAATTCGAGAGGATCGATCCGCGGCACGGGCTTGGGGCTCAGCCTGGTGACCGAGACCGCGCAGCGGCATCACGGATCGGTCTGGTGTACCCAGAACACCCAGGGCGGAGCACGATTCGTGCTGCGGCTGCCGCTTCTGCCGGCGGCTCCAGACACGTCGGATCCGCCGGTCGACGCCGGTTCGGTCGGGGCCGTGTCATGACCTTGACCCGGGCTCGGCGGCCCCGACGGATCATCGGAACCACGGCTGCGCTGGCTGCGTGCATCACGGTATCCGCCTGCGGCGTCCCCACCGGAGGCGATACGCGGGTGATCGAGACCCAGGCCGTTCCCTACGGATTGCTCCGGGACAGACAGCATTCCACCATCGACCCGGCCCGGACGAGCACCGTGCCGGGTGAGATTCTCGCCCAGATCGCCCTGGTCGAGGGTGATAGTGCGATCCGGTTGGTGGACCGCGACGTCGTCTCCGGCGCACCGTCCAGGATCGCTGCCCTGTTGTTGCAGGAACTCCAACTCGGACCGACCGACGCCGAACGTCGCCGCGGCCTTGATTCCGCCGTTTCGGCAGGGCTGCACCTGCAGGTCACGGGGTGGCATCGTGGCGTCTTGTCGGTTGATGTCTCCGGCGAATCAAACCCTGCCCCTGACCAGTTGCCCCTGGCTGTGGCCCAGATCGTGCTCACCGCCACCTCCGCCCCCGGGGTCCACTCGGTGATGTTCCAGCACGGCAACACCACCGTTCAGGTCCCGCTCGTCGACGGCTCATTGACCTCCGCGGCGCTGACCCGGCAGGACTACCAGAAACTCCTCGACAGCACACCGGTGCCGACGGCATCCAGCCAGAGCCGCTAATACTGGCGGCTTGAACACCGGCTACCAGCCGATTGATCAGCTCACGGAGCCTTCGCCGTGCGGGAGAGGACCTGATCAAGGAGGAACGCCGTCGTCAGGTCGACCAGTTCCTCAAGCTTCGCCGGCGCGATGCCAGGGAGCATGTGGGTTTGCCCAGCGATCATGACGATTCGGGACGACACACCTTTCGCGCTCAATGCTGAATGCAGCCGTTCGCTCTGGCGGGCCGGCACGAGAAGGTCCTCGTCACCGTGCACCAGAAGGAAAGGCGGTGCGCCCGCCTGTACGTGAGCTACCGGACTCGCCTCGCGGGCCAGCTCGGGGACCGCTGCCGCCGGGGCTCCGAGCAGCAGCGCCTCCCGCGAGTCAGGGCTGCGATCTGGCGTCCCACCAGCGACGGCGATGTCATCGGGCATCGCCAGGAGGTCCGTCACCGGGTACCACAGGGCCACCGCCGAGGCTCGAACCTCCGGGTCGAGCCCGCACAAGGCCGCGATCTGCCCGCCGGCGGACACCCCGAAGAACACCAGCGGTAGCCCGCGTCCCGGAGACGCCTCATCGCCGACCAGCCATCGGCAGGCGGCCCGGACATCGTCCACCTGAGCGGGAAACGGAGCTTCTCCCGACAACCGGTAGTCGACGCTGGCGAGCGCCAGCCCTTGCAGCGCCATCCGACCGAAGAGCCGGGACGACGTGGAGGACAGCGGACCCGGTCCCTCCCGCCGTGACCCCGTCCGCCAACCACCGCCATGGACGTAGACACACAGCGCGCGAGCAGGCACCTGAGGCACGTACAGATCGAGGCTCAGCGACCGGTAGCCGGGAACCTTGGTGTGGACGACGTCCCGATGAACGGAGACGCCGGGAGGCATCGGCGGCTCGCTCACGCGCCCACGGGTGCCTTGTAGAAGGCGCCGTTCTGGACGATGTAGACGAGGTTGTCGGCATCCTGCAGCACCGTGACGTCGGCCACCGGATCGCCCTTCACCACGAGAAGGTCAGCCAGATAGCCGGCTTTCAGCAGCCCGAGCTCCTCGCCCATCCCCATCACCTGGCCGCCGTACCTGGTCGCGGCGACGAGGGCCTCGGTGGGGGAGTATCCGAGGTACTTCACGAAGAGCTCGAGGTCACGTGCGTTGCGGCCGATCGGGTTGTTCGGAAAGCCGTAGTCGCCGCCGATGAGTGCGCGGATGCCGCGCTTGCGGATTTCCGGGTAGATCTGCTGCATGCCCTCGAACGCGGCGACCGAGCCCATCCGGGTCGCAACCTCGGTGGTGATGCCGTACTCCACGCCTTCGTGCACGTTGGCGTAGATGATTCCCGGTGCCGGGGAAACGAATACGTCGTCCTTCACCGATTCGAGCAGGTCGAGCGCCTCGTCGTCGGCGTAGGTGCAGTGATAGATGGAGCGGAAGCCGGCCCTCACGGCCAGTTTCACCGACTCCGGCGACTGGCAGTGGCCGTTCAGCCAGACGCCGGCCTCGCGGGCGGCGTGGCCGGCGGCGTTCAGTTCCTCGGCCGAGTACTGGGTCATCATGCTACCGCCGGGAACGAAGACGTCGTCGTTGCTCACCAGGAACTTGATGCTGTCGAACCCCTGGCCGGCCTTGTCGTGCACCCATTTCGCGCAGGACTCCGGCCCTTGCCAGTCGACGATGACGTGGCCGTCGGGTCGCTGGGGGTGGTTGTCCCGCTCTGCCGCGGCTGCCTTCAACCGCGGGCCGGGGACGGCGCCGGCCCGGAGCTTGTCCCGGAGCACCGGTTCGACCGGCATCTCGATCAGCGAGCCGGCCGAGTAGGCCGACGTGAACCCGGCGTCGAGGAGGATCTTCGCGTTCCGCTCGGCCCGCGCGAGTTCGGCGCCGAAACCCTCGATGTGGTGGAAGAACGAGACATCCAGCGGCGGGTTGAAGCTCGGGTCGATGTGGCCGACGGCGGAAGGGAAGGTCAGGTGGGCGTGCGACTCGATCAGGCCCGGCATCACGGTGTGGCCACTGACGTTGATGACGGTGGCGCCCTCGTGCTGGTCGGGGTGATGACCGGGACGGACCTGGACAACCCGGTCGTTCTCGATCACGACCTCGCCCGGTGCGGCAGGAGTGCCGGTACCGTCGAAGACCTGACCGCCGGTGAAGATCGTGCGCATCGTTGCACCCATTCTTGTTGGAAGGCAGCTATTTTTGCTTGCTGAAGGTCTGCCGGATCTCCCCGACTCCCTCGAGCCGGCTGACCAGAACCTCGCCGGACTGCAGGAAGCGCTGCGGGTTTCGGCGGTTGCCGACGCCCTCCGGGGTGCCGGTGAAGATCAGGTCGCCGGGCAGCAGCGGGCAGACCGCCGAGAGTCGGGCCACCAGGTCGTCGACCGGGAAGATCATCTGGCTGGTGCGGCCGTGCTGCAGGACCTCGCCAGCGATGCTGGACTCGAAGGCGAGGTCGTCGCGGTCGGCGAACTCGTCCGGAGTGACCGCGAGCGGGCCGGTCGGGCCGAAGCCCGGGAAGGACTTCGCCAGGGAGAACTGCGGTGGCTTGCCGTTCAGCTGCAGCACGCGCTCGGACAGGTCCTGTCCGAGCGTGATCCCGGCGACGGCGTCCCAGGCCCGCTCGCGCGGGATCCGCAAGCCTCCCCGGCCGATGATCGCCACGACCTCGATCTCCCAGTCGACGTTGCCCTCCGGGAGTTCGACCGTGCTGACCGGGCCGGTGATGCAACTCGGGAACTTGGTGAACACCAGCGGCTCGGCCGGCGGGTCGAAGCCGGCCTCGGCGGCATGCGGCGCGTAGTTGAGCGCGATGGCGAAGACCTGCCGGGGGGTGGGCACGGGCGGGCCCAGGTGTTTGGCTGCAACCGGTTCGGCCGTTGACCAGTCGGCGGTCGCGGCCCAGGCGAGGACGTCGTCCCACCGCTCGAGCGCGGCGACCGGGTCCGACGGCAGGTAACCGCCCGACGCTGAACCGAGGTCGAGGGCGCGCTGGCCGTCGAGTAGGGCGAAGCGGCCATCAACCGTGCCGAACCTCATGACACGGCCTAGTCGATGGGGGCGTAGAGGTCGGTGGTGTACGGCTCGGTATCGTGCGCGGCCTTCCACGGCACGACGTGGTTGCGCAGCAGGCCGATGCCCTCGATCTCGGCCTCGATCTGGTCGCCCGGTTGCAGGTAGAAGTCGAACGGGTTGGGCTGAATCGCGGCAACGCCGGCGATGGTTCCGGTCGTGATGATGTCGCCCGCGCTGTAGCCCTGCGGCGAGTGGTGGGCCACCAGGTGCGGTAGCGAGATCAGCAGCTGCGAGGTGTTGCCCTGTTGCCGGATGTCGCCGTTGACGCGCAGCTCCATCCCGAGGTTGTGCGGGTCGGCGATCTCGTCCTTGGTGACGATGTAGGGGCCGATCGGGCAGAACGTATCGATCGCCTTGGAGAACGAGAACACGCCCGACTGCATCTCGCGGCGCTGGATGTCGCGGGCGGTGATGTCGTTGAAGACCAGGTAGCCGGCGATGTAGTCCTCGGCCTCGTCGGGGCCGAAGAACTTGCCGCTCTTGCCGATGACGACCGCCAGCTCGAGCTCGTAGTCGAGCTCCTTGGTCAGGCCTTCGGGGTAGACGATCGCCTCGTCGGGCCCGATGATCGCGTCAACGTTCTGGAAGAACACGATTCCCTTGTGGACCGGGTGCGACCAGTTGACCGCCTCAAGTTCCTTGTGGTGGTCGGCGAAGTTGCCGGCCGTGTGGAAGAACTTCTTGGGGACGATGGGGGCGCGCAGGCGCACGTCGGCCAGGGGCAGACGCTGCCCGGTCTCGCCGACCTGTCCGCCGCGCTCGAAGTACTCGCGCGTCGACGGCACGTCGAGCTCGACGACGGTGTCGTCCTCCAGCCGACCCACGCGGCCCGCGTCGAACGTCACCAGCTTCATCAGGGCCCTCTTTCATTTGGTTCTCATCTGGCGAAAGTTACTTTCACTTTATGATCGGACCGGCGGCTGGCTCTGTCAAGGCGCCTGCTCGCCCGGCAGGGGCACCCGGAAGACCCGCAGCTGCAGCGCGAGCGTGGCGTAATAGCCCACCAGGGTGGTCAACTCGAAGACCCCGGCGACGCCGAGAGCGGTGACCAGCTGGTCGTATCCGTCGTCCGCGAGGTCGCCGCCGGCGACCAGCTCGGCCGCGGCCCGCGCGATCAGTGCCTCGGCCGGCGGCAAGATGTCGTACTCGCCGTCCTTGAGCGCCAGCAGCTCGTCGTCGGTGAGGCCGGCGTGTCGGCCGACTGCTTCGTGCGCGTACCACTCGAAAGCCGAGTCCCAGTGCCGGGCGACGACGAGGATGGCGATCTCGCGGGCGCGGCCGGACAGCGCGGTCTGAAATCGGACGGCAGAGCCGAGCGCCTGCAGGGCAGCACCGAGGTGGGGCTGGACGAGGAAAGCGTTGAATGGCCCCTCGAGCCGCCCCTGGTCGTCCACCAGCCGGAACAGCTGCGGACCCTGGGCCCGCGGGCCGGCCGCGATGGCGTCGTAGACCGCGCGCTGGTCGTCGTCCAGCTCGTTGAGGACGAGCTTTGCCAGCCGCGGGCGGCTCAAGAGCGGATGCTGCTCTCGGTGAGCAGCGCCGAGATCTGCCGGCAGGTCTCCAGCACCACGGGCTTGAGTTCCTTGCCGATCCGGTGCGTCGACCAGTCGCGCGCCTGCAGGGCGAGGTTGGCACCGGCGACCACTGTGCCGCCGGCATCGGTGATCGGCCCGGCGACCGAGCGCAGTCCGTACGCCAGTTCTTCGTCCTGCATGGCCCAGCCCTGCTCGCGGATCAGAGCGAGCTCGGGGAGGAGCTCCGGCAGCGAGGTCTTGGCGTTGGGGCCGTTCTGGGCCGAGAAGGAGTCCGGGGTGATTCGCGCCGCCAGGTCGGAGTCGTCCAGGTGAGCCAGGAGCAGCTTCCCGATCGAGGTGGCGACGGCCGGCAGGGTCGAGCCCACCTGGATGTTCGCGGTGACCAGGTCCGAGTTGCGTAGCCGGACCAGGTACAGCACGCGGTCGCCGGTGAGCACGGCCAGGTTCACCGTCTCCCCGGTTCGCTCGGCCAGCTGCTGGAGCTTGGGACTCGCGATGCCGACCAGGTCCAGGCCGCGCAGCGCCGCGGTTCCGAGGGTCAGCGTGCGGACGCCCGGTCGGTACTCGCCGTTGGGCAGATGGTCGAGGTAACCCTCCGCGGCCAGCGTCATGACCACCCGGTAGACGGTGGGCATCGGCAGACCGGCCGCCGTGGCCAGGTCGGTGACTCGCCAGGAGGGGCGCTGCTCGTTGAACAGGCTGAGCACGCGCAGGCCCTTCGCCAGCGCCTCGACGCGGTATTCGGGCCGATCGGCCGATGCCACGTGAGTCTCTCCAGTGGTCTCGGTCGCTGACCGGCGCTTCGCGGGCATCAGGGGTCTCCAGGCGTTCGTCGGGCAGGACGAGGGTCCGCGTCAGCCTAGGCCGTGTCCTCTGGAACACGGCCTGGAGCCGCCGCTCGGGGATTCCTGGACAGGTCCGGCCCCCTCATCTACTGTAGACGAAAGTCGCTTTCACGATGTGAGAATAGTCGTGTGAGAATAGCTGAAGGGCGTGTGGGCATGTCTGACTGGCTTGGGCTGACCGACCGCCCCGCCTTGGTGATCGGCGCCGGGGGACTCGGTGGAGCCGGTGCCGTGAGCCTGGCCGCCCAAGGTGCGAGGGTCGTGGTCGTCGACCGCGACCCTGACAAACTCGACCGCGTCTCGGCGGAAGCCAGGAAGACGGGCGGCACGGTGTGGACCTTGGTGGCGGACGTCAGCACGCCGGAAGCCAGCCGAGGCGTCGTCGACAAGGCGGTCGGCATCGTCGGGACGCCGGAGGTCTTCCTGCACGCGGTCGGACGCAACGACCGACGCCCGGTCCTGGAGCTCGGTGACGAGGACTGGCAGTCCATCCTGACGTTGAACCTCTCCAGCGCCTGGTGGTTGGGTCAGGAGGTGGGTCGTCTGATGGTCGCGGCCGGATACGGGCGGATGGTGTTCGTCTCGTCCGTTTCGGCGCTGTTGGCCCACGCCCACCACGGGCCCTACGCCGCGACGAAGGGTGGCATCAACCAGCTCATGCGGGTGATGGCCCGCGAGTGGGCGGCGCACGGTGTGACCGTCAATGCCGTCGGCCCTGGATACGTCGAGACCAGCCTCACCAGGGACTATCTCGACCGGGACGGCCACCGGGAGGAGCTCGAGTCGCTCGTGCCCGCCCGGCGCCTGGGTCGCCCCGAGGAGGTCGCGGACGCCGTGACCTTCCTGCTCTCCGATCGGGCCGGGTTCGTGACCGGCCAGTGCCTGTACGTCGACGGTGGCCGGACGCTCGTCTGACCCCCTCCCACTCGAAGGAGATCTCGTGGCTCTTCCTCCGCTCCCGATACCCCGTCGTTTCGAGGGACGATCCGTCGTCGTCACCGGAGCCGGCACCGGGTTCGGTGCCGAGATCGCGATCCGCGCCGCTCAAGAGGGTGCCCGTGCCGTCGGAGTGCACTTTCGCTCCTCGGCGGCCGGTGCCGAACAGACGGCCAAGCGGGTCCGCGCCGAGGGCGCGCAGGCGGTTCTCCTGCAGGCCGACATCGTCGAGTGGGCACAGGTCGCACGCCTGGCTGAGGAAGCCTTCGCCCAGCTGGGCGGCGTCGACGTGCTGGTGAACAACGTCGGCGACGTGGCTCGCGAGCAGATGTCCTGGCGCGACATCACCGAGGAGTCCATCGACCACGTCCTCGCGGTCGATATCAAGGGCACCATGGCCTGCGTCCACGAGTTCGGCAGCCGGATGCTCGAGCAGGGCCACGGCAGCATCGTCAACATCGGCTCGACCGTCGTGGTGCGCGGCAGTGCCCGGGCACCGCAGTACGCCGCCGCCAAATACGGCCTGCTCGGCATCACCAAGTCCTACGCCCACGCCTTCGCCCCCACGGTCCGGGTCAACGTTTTCGCGCCCGGCTTCATCGAAACCGAGGCCACTCTCGGCCGCGAGGACTGGAAGTCCGGACGCGGGGATCAGCTGCGCGCGATGACCCCGATGGGTCGCATTCCCGGGCCGGAGGAGCTGGCCGGCGCCGCGCTGTTCCTCGCGACCGACGATGCGCACCACATCACCGGTACCTACCTGGTCGCGGACGGCGGCTACAACATGGTCGGTGCGTGACCTGCCGCTCGCCCAGGCGCGAGCACTCGTCCAGCGAGCAGTCGACAAGGCCGAGCAGCTCGGCCTGCGTGGTGGGATCGCCGTCGTCGGTGCCAGCGGCGGGCTGATCACGGCCTCGCGTCTCGACCAGGGCGGCCACGGCGGTATGGCCCGGGCCGCGTCCAAAGCCTGGATCTCGGCCACGCAGCAGATCCCGAGTACCGAGCACCTGCGCCGGATGACCACTCTGCCGGCGCCGATTTCGTCTGGGTTCGTGGCCGTTTCGCCGCAGGCGGTGTTCCCGGGGGCCGGCGGCATGCCGGTGCGTGACTCGGACGGGACGGTGGTGGCGGGCATCGCCGCCTCCGGGGCCACGGTCAGCCCGTTCCTGCCGCAGGGCGTGCAGCCGGAGGTGGTCAGCGCTGACGGTGAGCCGGCCAACCCGGAGGACCTGCTGATCGCCTACGCCCTGGGGATCCCCTACGTCGGTCAGCATGGGGACGACGGGGCTCGGTGGCGCGAGCGCTTCGGTGACCTCGTCGTGCCCGCCGACGCCAGTTTGGGGATGAAGCCCGCGCCACCCGCCTCCCGCCAGCCGGAGCTGCGGTGGGCGACCGACCTCTGCGATCGGGTCCGGAGCCTGGCGGCCGACCGCGACCTCAGGGTCTGCGTCGCGGTTGTCGACCGAGGTGGCGACCCGATCCAGCAGGATCGGATGGACGACGCTGTCACCGGTGCGGTTGAGGTCGCCCTGGCGGCCGCGGCGACGGCCGCCCGTTACGGCCGCCCGAGCGGCGCGGTGCCTGCCGCGTTCGCCGGCTTGCACCCGGCCCCTTTCCTCGCGGCTCCCGGTGGGATGCCACTGGTGATGGACGGCGTCGTGGTCGGCGGGATCGGGGTCGGCGGCGTGGATACAGACCTCGGTCACGAGCTCGCCGGGCAGGTGGCCGGGTCGTGACCCGGGTCGCCGTCCTGGGCTGCGGGGCGATCGGCAGCCTGTACGCCGCTCACCTGGCCCGGGTTCCGGGAGTGGAGGTCTGGGCCGTCGATCCGTGGACGGAGCACGTCGCCGCCATCGAGGAGCACGGGCTGCGCGTCACCGGGCACAGCACATTCGTCGCTCCGGTGCGGGCGGTGAACGAGGCGTCACTGCTGCCGAGCTGTGAGTTCGGCATCGTGGCGACCAAGGCGCAGCACACCCTTGCTGCCGTCGCGGCGGCGCGCTCCGCCCTGGCCGATGCCGCGGTGGTGAGCCTGCAGAACGGTCTGGGCAATGAGGACACCATCGCCACGCTGCTGCCGAAGGTGATCCGGGGCAGCATTGTCACCGCTGGGCATGTCACCGAGCCGGGAGTGGTGCAGTACGACGCCCCCGGCGATTCGTGGTTCGGCCCGTTCGAGCCGAGCCCCGCCCCGGCCGAGGCGATCACCGCGCTGGCGGCCCTGCTCACCCAGGGCGGGCTGCGCACCGAGGCGCTCGACGATGCGCGCGGACCGCAGTGGACCAAGGTCGTCTTCAACGCCGCCACCAGCCCGTTGTCGGCCCTGGCCGGGCTGACCGTCGGTCAGGTCTGCACGCACCCGGAGCTGCGGGGACTCCTCGACCGGCTGATCACCGAAGCGCTGGCGGTGTGCCGGGCCGGCGACATCACCCTGCTGCGCGATCCGGCGGATGCGGTCGAGGAGGCCATCGCCGAGGCCTTCTGGCACAAGCCCTCCATGTTGCAGGACGTGCTGGCCCGCCGACGGACCGAGGTGGACGTGCTCAACGGCGGCATCCTGGCCGAGGGCCGTCGGCTGGGCGTCGACACGCCCGGCCATCAGGCGATGGTCGCCCTGGTGCACGGACTCGAGGCGTCCTGGGCCCTCGACGCTTCGCCGCCCGAATAGCGCGAACCGCGCATCACCGGCAACACCCCTGCACCCGCCGTGAGCGCGGTGGAAATCTGCGCCAAGCCGTGGACAGCCGAGCCGGAGCACCGTAATCTTCCAGAATAGAAAGTCACTTTCACGATGTGAAAGTGCGACGTCAAAGGAGAAGTCGCCGTGAGCATCCTCCGATCGCACCGGACCCGCGCCCTGTCCGGTCTCGCCCTGGGCACTGCTGCCGTGATGCTCGCCGCGTGCAGTTCCTCCGACCCCACGACCGCCACCGCCAACCCGGCAGCCGGTACCGACGCCGGAAAACTGCCGAAAACGATGGTTTTCTCGCCGCTCTCGCTCAAACCGCCGGCGCTGAAGGGCCTCTCCGAGGGACTCAAGGGCTACGGCGGCTCGCAGGGCTGGCAGATCATCGTCCAGGACCCGAACTTCGATCCGACCAAGCAGGTCCAGTCGCTCAACGAGGTGATCAGCTCCGGCCGGGCCGGAGCGGCGTGGGTGATCGCCGTGGCGCCGCCGTCCATGGCTCAGCTGATCAAAACCGCCCAGTCCAAGGGTGTCCCGATGCTGGTCAACGGCAAGCCCGAGGAGTACGGCTTCAGCGGCGCCCAGCCCGGCATCACCTTCGACTACATCGACCAGACAGCCGGCGGGACCGCACTCGGCGACCAGACGGCCCAGTGCGTCAGCAGCAAGTTGGGAGGCAAGGGCAAGGTCCTGTGGCTGCAATCGGCCACCGGTAGCGCAGGCAAGGCCGAATTCGACGGCGCCGCCAAGCAGGCACTGCAGGCCGGTGCCCCGAATGCCCAGATCGTCCAGACCCTGATCGCCACCGACCGGACCAAGTCCCAGACCGACGTGGGCGCGGCGCTGCAGGGGCACCCGGACCTCGACGTCGTGATGGCGGCGAACGACGAGGCCGCCCTCGGCGCCCTGGGCGCCTTCGCCGCCGCCGGCAAAAAGCTGCCCTGCGTCATCGATTTCGGCGGCAACCCCGAGGTGCTCAAGGACGTCAAGGCCGGGACGATCTTCGCGTCCGTGGCCCTGCAGTTCGAGGAGGACCTGAAGCAGTCGTTCGACACCCTGGTGAAGATGCAGAGCGACCCCACGGCTGAAGGCCAGGTTCTCACCGTCCCGCAGAAGATCATCACGGCCACGAGCTGAAAGACATGGTGATGACGATCCCCACGCAATCCGACGGCGCCGTGGCCCCGGCCAAGGACGGGTCCACCAGGCCGCCCGCGCCCGACCGGGGCGCGCGGGACCCAGCGGGCATCCGAGGCCTGATCTTCCTGCGCGACCGCGGGATCATCCTGCTCTGGGTGCTGCTCATCGTGGCGTTCAGCGTGTGGGCCAAGCCCTACTTCGGCACGTTCGACAATGCCAAGCTGATCGCCGGCGCGGCCGCGCTCACCGCGATCTTCGCCGCCGGAGTGGCCGTCGGCATCATCAGCGGCGTCCTGGACCTGTCGATCCCCGGGGTGGCTGCCCTGGCCGGCGTCGTCTGCGGGCAGTTGCTGGTGCACGGGCAGCCGGTCTGGCTCGGTCTGCTCTGCGGCCTGGCGATCGGGGTGCTCGCCGGGCTGCTGAACGGCATCATCTCGTTGCGCGGGTTCAACCCGATCATCGTGACCATCGGCATGTTGAGCATCACCACCGCGGCCGCCTCGATCGTGGCCGAGGGGTACTCGATCCCCGGCCTCACCCAGCTCACCTTCATGGGAACCCGTCGCTACGACGGTTTCCCGGCGCCGGTCTGGATCGCCGGCGCCTTGTTCGTGGTTCTGACGGTCTTCCTCACCCGGACGAGGGACGGCATCCGGCTGATGGCGGTCGGTGGCAATCCTGAAGCGGTGCGCCGCTCCGGGATCCACAGCGACCGGTACAAGGTGCTCGGCTTCGTGATCAGCGCCATGTGCTCGGCCCTCGGCGGACTCGTCACCGCGGCCGTGGTCACGGAGGCCAACCCGGAGGCCAGCCCGGGGATCATCTTCACCGCGCTGACGGCCGTCGCGCTCGCGGGGGTCTCGCTCGCCGGTGGTCGAGGCAGCCTGCCGCGGGTCCTGGTCGGCGCGTTGATCCTGACCACCATCTCCAACGGCCTCACGATCAAGGGCATCGACCCGTACTGGGGGATCGGCGTCACCGGCGTTCTGCTGCTGGGTTCGCTGGGCCTGGAGAAATGGATCGCCGGCACCGTCTCGAGACGGCTCGTGAGCAGCGCGCAAGCCTCCGTGCACACCGGAACGAGGTAGTCGCGATGAGTCCGACCACGCCGCCGCCGGCCCTCGAACTACGTTCTGTCGACATGCATTACGGGTTCGTCAGAGCTCTCGATGCGATCGACTTCACCGTCAATCCGGGTGAGGTGGTAGGCCTGCTCGGGGACAACGGGGCCGGCAAGTCCACCCTGCTCAAAGTGGTCTCCGGGGCACATCGCCCGACGGCCGGCACCCTGCTCGTCCGGGGCGAGGAGCGGTCGTTCCGCGCGCCCAGCGACGCGACCGAGGCCGGCATCCAGATGGTCTACCAGGACCTCGCGCTGGTGGACGCCCAGGACATCGCGACCAACCTCAACATCGGCCGGGAGATCCTGCGCAAGGGTCCGTTGGGCTGGCTCGGTTTCGTCGACCAGAAGGCACAGCGCAAGCGATCCGAGAGCGAACTGGACAGGCTCGGGGTGCGGACCGCCGCGATGACCCGTCCGGTTGAGATGCTGTCCGGCGGGCAGCGCCAGGTCGTCGCCCTCGCCCGCAGCGCGACCCGGGTCTCCGGCGAGCACACCGGCGTCCTGCTGCTCGACGAACCGACCGCCGCGCTCGGCTACGAGCAGACCCAGCAGGTGCAGGACCTGATCCGCCGGATGGCCGACCACGGCATCGCGATCGTGCTCGTCACCCACAACCTGCCGCTGGCCAACGAGGTCTGTGACCGGATGGTCGTGCTGAACCGGGGCCGCAAGGTCGCCGACATCGCCACCTCGCAGACCGAGAACGACCATCTGGTCGGCTGGATCACCGGGGCGCGCGCCTCGATGTTCGCTTGAGCGGGGTACCCCTGGGCGGGCCCCGCGCCGTCCGGGTCGACCTGATCGGCGGCGACCCGTTCGGCCTCGGTGATCAGCCCGGTCTGTCCTGGTGGCTGCCGGAGCGCTCGACGATCCAGACCGCCTATCGCATCGTCACCGATGACGGCTACGACAGCGGCGTCGTCGACTCGGCGCAGCAGTCCTTCGTTCCCGTTCCCGTCCACGACCGATCCCGCCGGCGGGCGCGCGCCCGGGTGCGGGTCTGGACCGATACCGGGCCGAGCCCGTGGAGCGACGAGGTCCTACTCGACAGCGGGCTGCTGGAGGAGTCGGACTGGGCCGCCGGGTGGATTGGCGTCCCCGAGGACGAGCGGCCGCCGAAGGGCGCCCGGCCCGCCTACTGGCTGCGATCGGTCTTCCAAAGCCCAGTCCGCAGGCCGGTTCGACTGCAGGTCACCGCGTTGGGCCTGTACGAGGTCTACCTGAACGGCGTCCGGGTCGGCGACGAGGAACTCGCTCCCGGCTATACGCAGTACGCCCGCCGGGTGCCGTACCAGAGCCACGATCTCTCCGGCCTGCTGCGCGACGGCCCTAATGTCATGGCCGTCCTGCTCGCCGACGGCTGGTATCGCGGCCAGGTCGGAATGCCGCGCGCCGCAGACCAGTTCGGCTTGCAGACCGCGGTGCGCCTACAGATCGAGGACGACGAGGGGGTGGTGGTGATGTCAGACACCGGCTGGCGGACCCGGACCTCGCACGTCATCGTCGCCGACCTGATCGGCGGGCAGCAGGAGGACCACCGGCTGCTGGACCCCGACGTCCACACGCCCTCCTACGACGACACGCGCTGGCGGGCGGCGGTGCCGATCAGCGCGGCCGTGCGGATCGTCCGGCCGGTCGCGCCGCCGGTACGCCGGATCGAAGAGCTCCGTCCGGTCTCGGTCGTGCCGGCTCCCGACGGCACGGCCCAGATCGTGGACCTCGGCCAGAACATCAACGGGTGGACGCGGTTGTTCGACCTCGGGCCGGCCGGTACCCGCACGACGCTGCGGCACGGTGAGCACCTCGGCCCGGACGGCGACCTCACTACCCGCCACCTCGACGTCGATCTGCCGATCATCCCGGACCCGTTACCGGTCGGACAGGTCGACGTGGTGATCTCCGGCGGCAACTCCGACGACACCTTCGAGCCCAGGTTCACCACCCACGGCTTCCGCTACGTCCGGGTCGAGGGGCACGAAGGCCCGCTCCGCCCCGAGGACATCACCGGCGTCGTGGTGCACTCCGCGCTCCGTCGGACCGGGTGGTTCTCGTGCAGCGACGAGCGTCTCAACCGGCTCCACGAAGCAGGGGTCTGGTCGTTGCGCGACAACGCCTGTGGCATCCCGACCGACTGCCCCCAGCGTGAGCGCTCCGGTTGGACGGGGGACTGGCAGCTGTTCGCGCCGACCGCGGCCTTCCTCTACGACGTGCTCGGGTTCACCCGGTCGTGGCTGCGCGATGTCGCCCTCGACCAGCGCGCGGACGGGTGCGTGCTGAACATGTCGCCGTGCCCGCCGGCGGAGGGCTTCGACGGCCCGCTCGGCCACCTGAACGGCTCGGCCGGCTGGGGCGACGTCGTCGTCAGCGCACCCTGGGACCTTTACCAGGCCTACGGCGACAGCTCGCTGTTGCGCGAGACCTGGACGTCGGCCCGGGCCTGGGTCGACTACGCGGCCGGCCGGGCCCGCGCCGACCGCCATCCGGCCCGGGTGGCGCACCGGCCGGAGCCCGCCGAGCACGAGATCTTCCTCTGGGACACCGGTTTTCACTGGGGTGAATGGCTGGAGCCGGACGCGGACCTGTCCGACTTCGGGGCGTTCATCCGGGCCGACAAGGCCGAGGTGGCGACCGCCTACCTGTACCGATCAGCCCGTACCCTGGCCGACATCGCCGAGGTGCTGGGCGAGGACCCGTCCCGGTGCCGGGCGATCGCCGAGGGCGCGCGGCACGCGTGGCGAGCCGAGTTCGTCCGCCCCGACGGGCGGCTGGTCACCCAGACGCAGGCGGCCCACGTCCGGGCACTCGCCTTCGACCTCGCGCCGGACGAGCTGGCGGGCCCGCTGGCCGCCCGCCTGGTCGAGCTGGTCGAAGCGGCCGACGGGCACCTGTCCACCGGCTTCCTGTCAACGCCGATGTTGCTGCCGGTGCTGGCCGATGCCGGGTATCTCGACACGGCGTACGCGCTGCTCCTGCAGGACACCGAGCCGTCCTGGCTGACCATGATCGACCGTGGCGCGACCACGGTGTGGGAGCGGTGGAACGGCATCGATGCCGACGGCCAGGCTCGCGACTCGCTGAACCACTACAGCAAGGGCGCCGTGATCTCGTTCCTGCACCGGTACGTCGCCGGCCTGCAGCCCACGGCACCGGGCTATCGCAGCTTCCGGGTGCGCCCGCGTCCGGGCGGCGGGCTGACCTCGGCCCGGACCGGCCTGGACGGCCCCTACGGCAGGATCGAGGTTTCCTGGGTGGTGTCGGGCGACACGCTCACGCTCGCCGTGACGGTTCCGGCCGGATCGATCGGCGAGGTCGTCCTTCCCGACGGGACGACGGATCAGGCCGGTCCCGGCGTGCACACCTGGTCGACGGTGGCCCAATAACGCCTTGTGCTCAGAGCGCTGTTGGTGCCCCGGCGACGAGCGGGTGCACGACCCCCGAAGGGCTGAACGCGGCGAGCATCCCGGCGTACTTGGCCGGGTCCGTGGTCTCACCCTCGTGCATCGGCACTGCCACCCGCGGGGCAACGCCTCGGACGTAGTCGACCGCATCGGCCAACTTGAGCCACGGTCCGTCGATCGCGACGGCGAGCACGTCGACGTCCTGCTCGGGGATGAAGAACGAATCGCCCGGGTGCAGGAGGGCGCCGTCGTCGATCAGGTAGGCCGAGTTCGTGCAGCCAGGGATGTTGCCATAGACAGCGGCGTGCAGGCCGCCCAGAACGTCCACCGTCGACCGGCCGAAACTGACCCGGTCTCCCGGTCGGGCCACCACCGGCGAACCCGGCAGGTCAGGGACTGCGGCAACACTGTCAGGGTCGACCACGAGCACGGCTGAGGGGTTGGCGGCCAGCAGCGCGGCCAGGCGGGGTGCGTCCACGTGGTCGGGATGCTGATGGGTCACCAGGACGGCATCGAGCTCGCGCACGTCCGTGAACGCAGACATCGTTCCGGGATCGATGAGCAGCCTGGCCGTCTCCGTTTCCACCAGCAGGCAGGCATGGCCAAGGTGGGTCACCCTCATCGTCGTCTCCATCTACCGGAACACCGTCGAAACATATACTCTCACTCTCGGAACATAACTTCCACACAGTGAGAGAATCGAGGTGGCCCGTGCCCTCGCTGCACCACGTCGGCTACTGGGTCGAGGACCTCGACCAAGCCGTGGAGCGCGCGGTGCAGACCCTTGGCGTCGGGCCGTTCCTGGTCCACCAGAGCATCCGGTTCTCCTCGTTCGACCTGGCCGACGGCACCAAGATCACCGATCCCAGCTACTTCGACCACAGTGCCGCCTTCGCGGTCTGGGGACCGGTCGTGCTCGAGCTGGGTCAGGTGCACAGCATCGACCCGGAGCTGGCTGATGCCTACGGCATCCCGAGCGAAGGGGTGGGCCACGTCAGCTGGGTGGTGCCCGACCTCGACGCCGAGAGCGCCCGGTTGACGGGCCTCGGCTGCCGCCTGATCCACACCGCGTCCCTGGGAGAGGTCCAGGTCGCCTGGCATGACGGCGGTCCGCTCTTCCCGCACCCGATCGAGGTGCACCGCGCAGGTGCTCCGATCCTCGGGATGCACGCGCGCCTGTCCGCCTTGGCCGACGGCTGGGACGGCTCCGACGTGCAGCGTTCGATCACGACGGGAGAGCCGCTATGACGCATCGCCTGCTCGGCCTGAGCGCCGGAGCCCCCGACGGCAGCGCCGAGATCCTGCTCAAAGAGGCGCTCCAGGCCGCGCAGGCACAGGGCGCCGAGGTTCATCTGATCCGGTTGGAGGAGCTGCACCTGCCCAGTGGTCCGGAGCAGAGCCAGCCCGACGACGCCTGGTGGTTCTGGGAGCAGCTCCTGGAGGCCGACGGCCTGATCGTCAGCGCGCCCATCTACTCCCGCACCGTCCCAGCCCGGCTCAAGCTGCTGGTCGATCGCCTGCTCGGGCCGAACGCCGACCGGGCCATCGTCGAGCGGTTGCTCGAGCTGCGCAGCCGGGGCGAGGAACCGGCAATGGCCTTCCGCGTCGACCAACGAGTATTACGGCCTCGGGTCGCCGGGTTCATCGCCGTCGGCGGCGCGCACACGCCGCAGTGGAAGACCCTCGCCCTTCCCGTCATGCACATGCTCACGTTCTCCATGCAGACCGCCGTCGTGGACCAGTTCGTCGTGGGCGGCGCCGGAACGCCGCAGTCTGTTGTGCTCGACGGCGATGCGCTGCAGCGGGCTGCCCGGCTCGGCAGGCACGTCGCGACCCAGCTTGGCCGCGACTTCGAGGACGCGCAGTACGCCGGGGACCCCGGTCTGTGCCCGATGTGCCACCTCGATGTCGTCCAGCTGCTCGGCCCGGCCGTTACCTGCGCGACCTGCGGTGCCCAAGGTCGGCTACGGGACGACTTCTCCGTCGAGTGGACCGACCTCACCACCTCGGTCATCTCGATGGACGACAAACGCCTGCACTACGAGGAGATCCTGCAGACCGCGCAGCAGCACGCCAAGATCCGCGACGAAATCGCCGAGCGGGCGAGCCATTACCGCGGGTACCACCCGATCCTGCGGCCCGACGGCCGCTGAACAGGAGCATCGCGATGGACCGACCTCTGCACGTCCTCATCGCCGGCGGTGGGCTCGCCGGGCTCGCCACCGCCCAGGGCCTGCTCAAGAGCGGCCACACCGTAGAGGTTTTCGAGCGGGACGCCGACCTCGACCGGAAACAGGGTTACTACCTGCACTTCAACGCCATCGGCGGGGAGGCTCTGCGGCGGGTGCTGCCGGACGACCTCTATGAGCTCTACCTGCAGACCTCGCGCGAGAGCTACGACCGGGCCGAGTCCATCGTGCTCGACGCTCAGCTGCGAGAGCTCACCTCCCGACCGCACCTGGGACCGCCGAACCAGGGCCCGCGAGCGCACACCGGGGTGCACCGCCGCACTCTCCGCCAGGTGCTGTCCGCCCGCCTGGGCGACCGCTTGCACACGGGCTCACCGGTCGCCTCGTTCCAGCAGGACGACGACGGGGTCAGCGTCACTCTGGCCGACGGGCGGACGGCGCGCGGTGACGTCCTGGTCGGCGCCGACGGAATCCGCTCCGCGGTCCGGACCCAGCTGTTGCCGGACGTCCCTGTCATCCCGACCGGCATCAAGGGCATCGGGGTCTACGGCCGCACGCCGCTGACCGCCGAGCTCGACGCGCTACTGCCCGACATCCTGAACCAGGGCGTGCTGATGGCCGTGGACCAGAAGGGCTCCCGGTTGCTGATCGCGACCTTCCGACCCCGGCAGCCGGCCGACGAAGCGGCGCGCGCCCTGGCGCCGGACGTTGTGCTGGACCCGGTGCCCGCCTACGTGATGATCAGCTGCTCGGTCAGCCCGGACACCCTGGTGCCCTCGGCACAGGACTGGAATCGCGCGGCGGCGCTGGAGATTCAGGCGTCGATGCTGCGCGCGATCGAGGGCTGGCATCCAGCTGCGCAGGCGCTGGTCAAGGGCCTGGACCCGGACTCGATGTTCGCCATCCCGTTCGGTTTCCTGGAGCCGGCCGAGTCGTGGCCCCCGTCCCGGGTGACCGTGCTGGGTGACGCCGCCCACGGCATGCTGCCAACCCTTGGGATGGGTGCCAACCTGTCGCTGCACGATGCGGCTCTCCTGGTGCAGCAGCTCGATCGGGTCCGGCAGGACGGTGTCGACCTGCCCGAGGCGATCGGGGCGTACGAGCAGCAGATGCGGGAGATGGCGTATCCGATCCTGCGGATGACACTCGACCACGACACGAATTTCGGCGGCGGTGGCCTCGCCGAAGCCGGCGCCGCGGGTGAATCGTGACCGGAAGGCTCGAGGGCAAGGCCGTTCTGGTCACCGGTACCGGTGGCGGCATCGGGCGAGCGACCGCCCTGGTCTGTGCACGGGAGGGCGCGCACGTCATCGGCGGCGATCTGCACCCCGAACCCAGCGCCGAGACCGTCGAGCTGGTCCGGGCCGCGGGCGGGCGGATGGACGCGATCGCACCGGTTGACCTGGCCACCGAGTCGGGGGCGCGGCAGTGGATCGACGAGGCGGTCACCGTGGCCGGTGGGATCGACGTCCTGGTCAACAACGCCTCCTCGATCCGCTTCGGCTCGTTCGAGGAGCTGTCCTACCAGGACTGGTCCTACACGATCCGCAATGAGCTCGACATCGTCTTTCTGGTGACCAAGGCGGCCTGGCCGCACCTGATGACGCGCGGAGGCGGGAGTGTCGTGAACGTCGGCTCGATCGTCGCCACCCGCGGCGCCTGGTTCATGGCTCAGAACGCCCACGGGGCGGCCAAGGGCGGCGTGCTCGCGCTCGGTAGCCAGCTCGTCGTGGAGGGCGGCCCGCACGGTATCCGGGTCAACACCGTGAGCCCCGCCATGACCGAGACGCCGCACACCAGCGCGATGCTGTTGGACCCGAACGGGCCGGCCGAGCAGATCCTCTCGCGCGTTCCACTGCGCCGGTGGGGCCAGGCCGAGGACGTCGCCAACGCGATCCTGTTCCTCGCCGGCGATGAGTCCCGACATGTCTCGGGGGCCAACATCCCGGTCGACGGGGGAGCGGCGGTTGTCGGATGAGCGGCCAACTCACCGGCCGGTTGTCTCTTCGCGGTGAAGCCGGGTACGAACAGGCCCGCGTGGGGCGGATTTTCAACGCCCGCCGGGCCGAGCGCTACCCGGCGGCCGTGCTCGAGGTCGCCGACAGTCAGGACGTCGTGGCCGGAGTTCGGCTCGCCGCCGAGCGTGGCTGGAAGGTCAGTGTCCGCTCCGGCGGTCACTCCTGGGCCGCCTGGAGCCTGCACGACGACGCGCTGCTGCTCGACCTCGGGGCACTCAACGACCTGAAGTACGACGCGGACACGGGGATCGTCTCGGCCGGGCCGGCCACCAAGGGAGCGCTGGAGCTGGCGCCCTACCTCGCCGAACACGGGCGTTCCTTTCCCGGCGGGCACTGTGCGACGGTCGCCCTCGGCGGGTTCCTGCTGCAGGGCGGTCAGGGCTGGAACAGCCGGGCCCGGGGCTGGGCCTGCGAGAGTGTCGTTGCCGTCGACGTCGTCACCGCGGACGGCGAGCTGCTGCGTGCCGACGCCGAGCAGAACAGCGACCTGTACTGGGCCGCTCGTGGTGCCGGCCCGGGCTTCCCCGGCGTGGTCACCCGGTTTCACCTGCAGACGTACCCTCAGCCGGCCGTCATGTGGCACGACACCTGGAGCTTCCACCTCGACGACGCCGAGCTGCTCGTGCACTGGCTGCACGACCTCCTGCCCCAGCTGGACCGGCGCGTGGAGCCGGTCATCGCAGCAACCCGGCTGCCGGACGTTCCGCTGCACGAAGGCAGCACCCATCCCGGCGGCACCGTGCTGCTGCTGCACACCACGGTGATGGCCGACTCGGACGAGGAGGCGGTGGAGCTGCTGAAGGGCTTCGGCGACGGCCCACCGGTCGGTCGAGAACTGGGCCACGTGACCGGACCGACCAGCATGGCCGAGGAGAGCCGCGCGCAGCTGGCGCAGAATCCCGACGGCTACCGGTACGCCGTCGACTGCGCCTGGACCGATGCCGGTCCGGACGTGGTAGCACCGCTGGTCGCGGACATCTGGCGATCTCTGGATACGCCGCATTCGTTCTCGATCTGGTACGGCTGGGCACCCACCCGCGAGCTGCCCGACATGGCCTTCTCGGTCGAGGGGAACGTCTACGTGGCAACCTATCTCGTCTACGATGACGCTGCCGACGACGAGAAGTACCGAACCCGGGTGCACGAGCAGACGGCGGTGCTGGCGCGCAACGGCGGTGTCGGTGTCTACCTCGGCGACACCGACTTCACCCGACGGCAGGACCGGTTCCTCTCCGACGCGCACTTCGCCCGGCTGGAGACGATCCGCCGCCATCGTGACCCGCATGCGCGGATCGCGTCCTATCTGAGCGACGACCCCGCGGGGCTGAACATCCATGCCTGAGCCGCGGATGGACCACGCCGGTCTCAGCGTGGCGGATCTGGGCGCGGCCCAGGAGTGGTACTGCCGCGCCTTCGGCTACCAGCCGGAGTTCGCCACCCGACTGGACGCGCTGGATCTCGACATCGTCATGCTGGTGCATCGCGAGCACGGGGACAGGCTCGAACTCCTGCACCGAGGCGGGTCGGCGCCGGGTCTGCGCGCGCTGGATCCGGCGCAAGCCGCGTTGTCCGAGGGGTTCGGGCACGTGGCCTTCGACGTGCACGACGTGGACGCCACGTTCGCCCGTCTCGTCGAGCTCGGTGCCCGCTCGGTGATGACCCCGCGCCCATCGCCCGAGCCGCAGGTTCGGATGGCTTTCGTCGCCGACCTCGAGGGCAACCTGCTCGAGCTGCTCGATCGCGGCCCCGACTGCACCGCATCATCAACATCAGGGGTGCCCAGATGAACCCACGTACCTTTCCTACCGGCTTCCTCTGGGGCGTCGCAGCGGCCGGTCATCAGAGCGAAGGCGACAACACCTCGAGCGACACCTGGTTCGCTGAGCACGTGACGCCCTCGGTCTTCCGGGAACCGTCCGGGAAGGCCTGCAACGGATACGAGTTGTGGCGTGAGGACGTCGACCTGGCGGCCGGGATGGGATTGACGGCCTACCGGTTCTCGGTGGAGTGGGCTCGGATCGAGCCCACGGCGGGGGAGTTCTCCGAGGACGCACTCGCGCACTACGAGGCCATCGTCGACCGATGCCTCGAGCGCGGGATGGCGCCGGTCGTCACGTTCAACCACTTCACCAGCCCGCACTGGTTCGCGATGCAGGGCTCGTGGCTGCACCCCGAGGCACCGGCGTTGTTCGCCCGCTACTGCGACCGCGTGACGGCGGCCTTCGGGGACCGGATCGCCGTTGCGGTCACGATGAACGAGCCGAACCTCCCGCGACTGCTCACCTGGGTCGCCATTCCCGAGTTCGTCCGCAAGCTCGAGCGCGCCACCCTCGAGGCAGCGAGCAGGAAAGCAGGTGTCCCGACGTACCGGTTGTCGAACGTCATAGTGCCTGAGGAAATGGACGCGATGGCGGACGGCATGGAGGCCGGCCATCGCGCTGCCCGGCTGGCCATCAAGACCAGGTTTCCCCAGCTGCGCGTGGGCTTGAGTCTGGCCGTGGTGGACGACCAGGTCGTCGGCGACGACAGCTCGGTCCGCGACCGCAAACGCGCCGAAGTCTACGAACGCTGGCTCCTGCTCGCTCGCGAGGACGACTTCGTGGGGGTGCAGAACTACGAGCGGGCCCACTACGACGGCGTGCGTGAGGTCGATGCCCAGGGCCGCCCCGGCGAGGCCGGGCTCTTCTCCGGAGTCGACTCACGATCGCTGGCCGGTGCCGTGCGCTATGCCCATAAGGTCTCCGGCGTCCCTGTTTTCGTGACCGAACACGGCATCGCGACAGCGGACGACGCGCGGCGGGCCGCGCTCATCGAGATGTCCCTGCCGACGCTGCTCGACGCCGTCGAAGACGGTGTGCCGGTACTCGGCTACCTGCACTGGAGCCTGATGGACAACTTCGAGTGGATCTTCGGGTACGGGCAGCAGCTCGGCCTGCACACCGTGGACCGGGATACTTTCGCCCGGCAGCCCAAGCCGAGCGCGGCAACCTATGCCCGGATCGCCTCGTCCGGCACCATCCAGGGCCCGAACGCCTCGGCGGCGCCGACCGATGGTCAGGAGTTCCAGACCTGGAATTCCGAGATCTGACCCGCCGCCCAACCGGTGTTGGCGCTGATGTTCGCCCGCCAGTACCGCCGCGTCGTGGCGGGGAACCTGATGGTGACGGTGTTGGCGCCCGACGGTGAGAAGGCGTACGTCGCGGAGGCCACGACGGTGGTGAAGTTCGAGCCGTCCGTGGAGCCCTGCAGCGACAGCGTCTCGTTGCGCGCGCCCCACGACGCGGGCAGTTGCAGCACGACCCGACCGGCCGCCTGGGCCGAGCGCAGGTCGACCTGGACCCACTGCGGGAACGCGTTGTTGGCGCTCTCCCAGTAGCTGCCCTGGGTGCCGTCGGTCACGTTTGACGATCCGTAGACGTCGGTGTGCGACGACTCGGCGGTTGGGCTGCCGGCGGCCAGGTTCGTCGGGGTCGGGGTGGGGGTCGGTGTGGGCGTCGGGGTGGGGGTCCCCCCGGAGCCGGTGGCCAGCTGGAGGCTGTTGAGGTTCCAGCCGGCGTTGTCCTGGGCCAAGGTGAGGATCTGTTGCCCGGCCGGCAGGCTGAGGGTGGCGCTCGCGGTGGCCCAGGTCTGCCAGCCGCCGGTGGCCGGGATGTTCACGCTGCCGGTGAGATTGGTGCCGGAGGCGTTGGCCAGGTGGAACGCGCCGGTCACCGCGCTCGGGGCGGCCACTCGTGCGCTCAGCGTGTAGGTGCCCGCCGTGGCGACGTTGACGGTGTAACGGAACCACTGGCCGCCCCCGGTCCAGCCGAGGTTGTACCCACCACCGGTGTCCGTGGTCGCCTCCAGGTCGACGCCGTCGGCGCGGTAACCGTTGGCGTTGCCGTTGACCGAGGTGACGTTGTAGGCCAGGCCTTGCCCACCGGTGTCGTAGTTCTCGGCTTGGAGCGTGCCCGGGACCGCGGCCGGGGTGCCGCCGTAGGGCGCTTCGACGGGCCCGCTGCCGCCGTGCCAGCTGTTGTTGCTCAGCGTCGCGGTGAACCCGGCGGAGTTGTTCAGATAGGGCGCCGCACCGGTGGACAGCCCGGTCACCGTGTTGGTGGTGATGGTGGCCGAGCCGCTCGGGGCCGGGTAGAAGGGCGGGGCGATGACGATGCCGTTGCGCCCCGGCGAGGTGACGGTGTTGCCCTGCAGCAGCGTGTTGGTGGAGGTGGAGAACCCGATGCCGTCGTAAAGGGCATTCGTGACGGTGTTGTTCGTGACGGTGACGTGGTCGACGACGCCGACGTTCTGCCCATCGCCGCCGTTGCCGACATGCAGGGCGGGCTGGCCCTGGTTGTAGCCGTTGCCGCCGGAGCGCACAACGACATTGCCGTTGACGGTGGCGCTCAGCAGGTCGCTGCCGTTGACGCCGAACCGGCCCGCGCCCAGCCCGATGTACCGCGCGGTGTCGCTGATGTAGTTGTTCTCGACGACCTGGTTGCTGCCGCCGTAGATCCCGATGCCCTTGCCGCCCCACGGACTGATGATGGTGTTGCGGGTGAACGTGATGCCCGACATCGGCGTGTAAAAGGTCTGGTTGCCGTTGCTGTCGGTGTTGTAGTTGACCGAGTTGATCGCCATGCCGTCGTCACCGACGCCGCGCACGAAGTTGTTCGTCGCACTGAGGTTGTTGCCGACCGTGTTGTTCAGCGAGACGTTGTTGAGATTGATGCCGTCCGCCCAGATGCTGGTCAGCCGGCTGTTGCGGACGGTCCCGCCGGTCCCCGAAGCCCAGAAGCCGGACAGGGCGTGCTGGGTCCAGATGTTGTCGGCGACCCAGTTGGTGCCGGTCGTGTCCATCGCGCCGCCCGCGCCGTCGAGCGAGGCCCGACTGGTGGCGTTGGAGTCGATGTGGAAGTCCTTGACCGTGCAGGACGTCACCTGGAAGACGGCCCCGAGCGGGGTGTTGTTGGGCAGCGGCACCGCGCGGTAGATGGTGCTGTACCAGACGCCTGCACCGGCGATGGTGATGCCCTGCGCCTGAAGCCCGGCGGTGCCCTTCAGATAGAACGTTCCGGACGGGATCCACAGCGTCTTGGCCTGGGACTGGGCCTGGTTGATGCAGTTCTGGATGGCCGAGGTGCTGTCCGTCGCCTGGCTGTCACCGGCGCCGTTGGTCGGGTTGTTGTCAGCCACCGCACCGCAACTGGTGATCGAGATCGAGTTTGCCGGCTGAGCGATCGGCGCCGGTGGGTTCTCCGCGTCGACGACGTCGATGTCGTAGAACGCCGCGGTGTTCGCCGCGTCCTTCTGCAGCGCGAACGTGCTGCCGGCGGCGATCGGCGCGCCGGTGACGAACGCGCGGGCCTCGTCGAAGAAGACGCGGGGGTTGCCGTCGGCCGGGTTCTGGTTACTGCTGTCGTTGTAGTGGTTGTTGCCCTCGTACACCCAGCTCTGTTTCGAGTTGAGGTTCAAGGTCTGACGGAACACGCCGTCCACGTACAGGTTGAGCGTGCCGGTGAGGCCGCCGCCGGAGGCTGAGTCCGGGATGCTCTCGCGCACGACGATGGCGCTGATCGGCTGGGTCGTGGTGTTCGTCCACTGCACCCGCTGACCGGTGCCGGCCAGATGCACGTAGCCGTGGCCCGAGGCCTCGAGCGCCGCGCTGGAGTACTGCGTCGTCGGCGCCGCGGTCAGCGACACGCTGGTGGCTCCGCCGCCGGCTGTCCCAGCCTCGGCCTCGAAGGAGGTGAACGGGGTGCTGGCGCCCGCGGTCGGACTGGCGGCGGCCGGCGCTTGTGGGGCGACGGCGAGCAAGGCGCCGGCCAGGGCGGTCACGGCCACCGGGACCAGCAGGCCCGGCCCGATCAGTCGGCGGTGCATCGCAGGAATCGATGGTCGTCTCATGAGTTCTCCTCGGACCTGCGGCGCATGACGACATACCGCCGTGGCCCTGAATGGCGGCACGACGGGTGACGGGTTGCGGTGCGTTCCGAAGGTCCGGAACACGGCTTAAATGTGCATGTAACGCCACCGTCATACGGGTCGTCAAGACGGTAGAGCGCACAAAACCAAACTGATCATCACAAATTTGCTGTGCAAGAGCTGAAAAAAACGAACATAGGACCTTTCGAATCTGAACCGTCGGCGGGAAGTGGACGACGATAACCTGTGCCCACTGCTGTGGGGTCACTGGTTGTGGGGGTGGCGGCCGCTCGACGGTCGCTCCCTCCCCGTGGGTCCGACCGGAGCGGTCGTAACGAAATGCCGAAATCCGTCGATATCTCCATCGGAGGGCCGGGCGGTCAGCTCGCGCAATCCGCGGCGGCGCCGAAGGCACCTCCAGACGTGGCAGCCATCCCGAAATGTTCGAAAGTCATCTGCTGTCAGGGAAACTGAGATATTCCAGGAGGTCTGCCGTGTTTGTACACCGCATCAACCACCGCCTCGCCAGTACCGGACCGGCGCTGACTCTGGCTCTCGGCCTCGGACTGGCCGCCCCGTTCGGGCTGGCCATCAGCACCGAGGCCGCTACGCCGTCCGCTCACGCCGCCGTGCAGAGCGGAACGGGTGGCCTCGCCCTCTTCTACACGGCGGCCTCCGGCCAGACCAACAGGTTGACCCTCACCGAGACGCACGACGGTCAGTACCTAGTCTACGTCATCGATGATTCCGTCCCGATCAGCGTCGGCAGCGGCTGCACCCATCCGGACAGCGCCGACCTCACCAAGATCAGCTGCTCGGTCGAGAAGCTGGACGCCCGGAGCCCTTACTACACGCTGGAGATGAATCTCCGCGACCGCAACGACACCGTCAGGACCAACAACGCCACCGACCAGACCTTCTACGGCAACTCCATCGATCTGGGCAGCGGCAACGACACGTCGATCAGCACCGGAATCATCGACGGCAGCTACACCTACGGCAACGCCGGTGCCGACACCCTCACGGTGGGCCGGCGCGGATTTGCCGAGGGCGGTGACGGCAACGACACGTTCTACACCGGCGGATACTCGGCCGGCGCTGACGGCGGCAAGGGCAACGACGTGATCCACGGCGGTGCAGGGACGCAGAGCCTGCGAGGCGGAGACGGCAACGACACGATCTCCGGCAGTGGTAGTGCCGACTATCTGTACGGCGGCCGGGGCAACGACCGGCTGTACGGCGGCAAGGGCAACGACACCCTCTACGGCAACAGCGGCAACGACCGGCTGTACGGAAACGCCGGTAACGATCACCTGTACGGCGGGCCCGGCAACGACACCATCCACCAGGAGTAACGGCTTGGGCCGGATCGAGATCGCGAACACGTCCGGCGCAGCCCGAAACCGGCGCCGGATCGCCAACGGGTTCCGCGCGCCGACGCAGTGCCCTTAGTCGAGTCTTTCCTCAGGCCCGAGGAGGCGTTCGAGTAGCGGCGCGAGCACCGCGCGTTCGCGGTCATCGAGCCGCAGCAGCACCATGCTTTGCTCTGCCACCGCGGTCTCCAGACGGTCGCGCTCGGCTTTCCCTTCTTGCGTGAGCGCGAGGAGTTTGATCCGCCGGTCTGCACCGGGCACCCGCGTCACCAGTCCCCGCTGTTCGAGTTGATCGGCGATGGCGGTGACATTCGAGCGATTGCAGTCCAGTCGGTCGGCGAGGTCGCTCATCGCCGCCGGCGTCTCCAGTCGCAGGAGGGCGCGCGCGAGGTGCAGGGGCAGGCCGAGCGATTCCACCGCTTCGATGAAGTCGGACCTCGACCGCTCGGCCAGCGTCACCAGCATCTGCGAGAGCCGCCGCGCCTCGGCCAAGCGGGCACGGTCGACTCGATCCACGCGAGCCATCGGTTCCGACGCGCGCACACGAAGAGAGACGAAATCATGAACGCACAGACGTCCGGCTCGATCGCCGTCTTTGGCGCGACCGGCAAACAGGGCGGGTCGGTCGTCGACGCGCTCCTGTCCCGCGGTGCGCACGCGCGCGCCCTCGTTCGCAACCCCGAGTCCGACCGGGCGAAGGCTCTCGCCGACCGCGGCGTCGAGCTCGCGCGAATCGACATCGCCGACGCCGCATCGCTGTCAGCCGCCCTTCAAGGGGTGGACGCCTTCTTTCTCATGACCACTCCCGAGGACCAGACCGCCGCCGCCATCGAGAGCGAGACGCGACAAGGCATCGCCCTCGTCGACGCCGCAGTTGCGGCGAACGTGCCGCACGTGGTGTTCAGCTCGGTTGGCGGCGCGGAACGCGACTCCGGGATCCCGCATTTCGAGTCGAAGCGCCGCGTGGAGGAGCACCTCCAACAGTCCGGTCTGCGGGCGACGTACGTCCGCCCGGTCGCGTTCATGGACAACTTCACCTTCATGGGACCGAGCGTGGAGAACGGCGAGATCGTGCTGCGTATGCCGCTGCCCGATCACGTCCCGCTGCAGCTGATTTCCGTCCGCGACATCGGGCAGATCAGCGCCGCGCTCCTGCTCGAGGAGGCGAAGGCACCTGACGGGGCCATCGAAATCGCCGGCGACGAGCGCACCGGCAGTCAGATCGCCGCCGCCTTCGGCGAGCACGCCGGGCTTCCGGCACGGTACGAAGCCCTGCCCCTGGAGGTCCTCGGGGACAGCGAGGACGCGCAGGCGATGTTCCGCTGGTTCGCCGAGACGCCCGCCTACCAGGCCGACGTCAGCACGGTGAAGGCGATCCACCCAAGTGCATGGGACCTGCCCACGTGGCTTCGCTCCAGCGGGTGGACGCTCCCCATTCCCGGCCGGGAATAATCGCATATGGAGTGGGAGACTTCACCGCGCCGCTGAGCTCGGGCCGCTCCGAAGCGATTGTCAGGGCAGGATGGAGTCGACGTAGCCGCCGTCCACTCGTAACGCTCCGCCGGTGGTGGCGGAGGCCTGCTCAGAACTGAGGTAGACCACCAGATTTCCGATCTCGCTCGGCTCGATCAACCGCCCGATCAGCGAATTCGGTCGGTGCTCGGCCATGAACCGGCGCTGGGCCTGGTCCCAGGGCAGGTCCTCGCCGACCAGCTCACCGACGAATGCCTCCACCCCGTCGGTGTGTGTTGGTCCGGCGATCACCGAGTTGACCGTGACCCCGGTACCCGCCGCAACCTTCGCGAAGCCGCGAGACACCGCCAACAGCGCGGTTTTCGTCGTCCCGTAATGCACCATTTCCACCGGGATCACCACCGCCGAGTCGCTGGCGATGTTGAGCACCCGCCCCCAGCCGCGGTCCATCATCCCCGGCAGTACCGAGCGGATCAGCCGCACCGCCGAGAGCACGTTGACCTCGAAGAAGTGCCGCCACTCGTCGTCGGTGATCTCCAGAGCCGGGCGAGCGCCGAAGATCCCGAGGTTGTTCACCAGGATGTCGATGTGGTCCACCGCGAGCATGACCGTTGCCGCTCCCTCGGCCGTGGCCAAGTCGGCCGCGACCGGAACGAAGTCCGCCTGCGGAAGCTCAGCGCGCAGCGCGGTCACGGCTCTCTCGGTGGTCGGCTGGCTGCGGCCGTTGACCACCACCCTGGCCCCGGACCGGGCCAGCTCGGCGGCGATCGCGAAGCCGATGCCCTGGGTGGAGCCGGAAACCAGCGCGGTACGTCCGGTGAGATCGATGTTCATGCCGCCATCCTGTCGCATCGGCTTGTCGCATCGGCTTCAACAACCAGAAAAACTACGGCGCGGGACTGGTTCAACGTCAATGACCAAAACTCTTCGTTGATACCAACACTGGCTGCTGGCTGGGTGCGATGTTGTGGTTGAGGTGGAATGCGTTGTCGGGGTCGAAGGTGTCCTTGAGCGCGACCAGTCGGGCGAGCTTGGCCGTCGGGTAGGCGCGGCGGACGCCGGCGGCGCCCTCGTCGGTGAGGGCGTTGACGTAGGCGCCGCTGGCGAAGCCGTCCAGCCGGGCGGCGAAGGTGCTGGCGGCATCGATCCGGGCGCGGTCCTGGTCCGGGTCCGACCAGCGGGCCGCCGCGACGAACTCGAACGCGGTGCCGCGGTGGCTGAAGGCGCTGTCGTCGTCGGGCACGTCGGCAATCGCACCGCCGTAGGCTTGAAGCGAGAACCCTGGCTGCAGGTCGTCCGCGGGGTGCGACACCATGGTCGAGATCGCGGCGTCGTCCAGGTGGCTGAAGTAGTGGCCCTTCCAGTAGCGGCGCAGTGCGTGGCCTTGCGGGCTGTCGTCCCGGGTCTGCAGTTCGAGGTAGCTCAGCTCCGTGATCTCGGTTGATACCGGCCGACCCAGGGCACGCAACGGGGCGAGCAACCGGCGTCCCTGTTGCGGGTCACCTACCCAGACGTAGCCGACGCGAGCGCGCTCGGCGTTCACCGATGCCTCGAAGGTGGCCGGCCGCGGCGCGGCCAGGCTGAGGTCGCGCCAGCCGCGCAGCACCCGCACGGCGTCCTCGAGCGGGAAGTCCAGCGCCACCGACAGCGCCCGGGTGCCCGTCGGATGCAGCCGGAACTCGAACTGCGTCACGATCCCGAAGTTGCCGCCACCGCCACGCAATCCCCAGTACAGGTCGGGGTTTTCGGTTGCGCTGGCGCGAACCAGTTCCCCGGCAGCGGTGATCAGTTCGTAGGACACGACGTTGTCACAGGCCAGCCCGTGCTGGCGGGCGAGCCAGCCCATCCCGCCGCCCAAGGTGAGGCCGCCGACGCCGGTGTGCGAGACGTTGCCGGCGGTGGTCGCCAGGCCGTAGGCCTGGGTCGCCCGGTCGAGTGAGCCGAGCAGCGCGCCGCCCTGGATCCAGGCCCGGCGACGCGAGGGGTCGACCCGCACCCGGTTCAGCGCGGTCAGGTCGATCATCAGCCCGCCGTCCGGGACGGCGTGACCGGTGATGTTGTGGCCGCCGCAGCGCACCCCTATCTCGAGGTCGTGATCGCGGGCGTACCGCACCGCGGTGGCGACGTCCCCGACGCTGGCGCACCGCACGATCAGCCGCGGATGGTGGTCGATCATGGCGTTCCAGACACTGCGGGTCTGGTCGTAGCCGACGTCGCCGGGCCGGAGGACCTGTCCCTCCAGGCGGGCCTGCAGTTCGGTGTACATGAGCGTGCTCCCTCAGGATGGGATGGGATGGGGTGTGGTGTTGATTCATCCTGACGAGAAATCGGTCTGCCGCTAAGATCCGATTCCATGGCCGAAAGCAGGACCAATTCTCTCGGCGCCGCCGAACTGCTCGTCGAGGTTCGCCGCGGACTGTCGACGCCGTTGCACCGCCAGGTAGAGGCAGGCATCCGCGAGCGGATTCGGCAGGGGCACCTGCGAGCCGGTGCCGTGCTGCCGGCCAGCCGGCAACTGGCGGCCGATCTCGGCTTGTCCCGCGGCGTTGTTGTCGAGGCTTACGCGCAACTGGCGGCCGAGGGGTATCTGATCAGCCGCAGCGGCGGGTACACCCAGGTGGCCGACATCCGCCCACCCGGACTGAGCGAACACCTCGCCCTACCGGCCGTGCCGCCGCTGCGGGTCGACTTCCGTTACGGCCGCCCGGACGTCACGCAGTTCCCGCGGGCGGCCTGGCTGCGCTCGCTGCGCCGGGTGCTGAACGAAATCCCCAGCGAGCGGCTCCTCTACCTCGACGGCCACGGCGCCCCGGAGCTGCACAAGGCGCTGGCCGACTACCTCAACCGAGTCCGCGGGACGGCGGCGCGGGCCGAGAACATCGTGGTCAGTGGCGGCTTCGGGCAGGGCATCCGGTTGCTCGCAAACGTGCTCGCGGCCAACGGATTCAGCTGCCTGGCCGTCGAAGACCCTTCCAGTGACGACGATATCCGGGTGATAGCTCCGGCCGTTGGCCTGCGGCTCGTCGGCATCCCGGTAGGGCCCGACGGGATCGACGTCGAGGCGCTCGATCGTTCCGGGGCGGACGCCGTGCTCGTCACGGCAGCGCATCAGTTCCCGACCGGTGCCGTCCTGCCACCAGAATCGAGGAATGCCCTGGTGTCCTGGGCCATCCGACGCAACGGCCTGATCATCGAGGACGACTACGACGCCGAGTACCGCTACGACCGCGACCCGATCGGTGCCATCCAGGGCCTGGCGCCGGAGCACGTCGTCTACGCCGGGACGGTCAGCAAGACGCTGGCACCCGGACTTCGGCTGGGCTGGCTGGTGCTGCCCGGACGGCTCGTCGGCGACCTTGCCACCGCCAAACTGATCGACGACCGCGGCTCACCCGTCCTTGACCAGCTCACCTTCGCCGACTTCGTCGCCCGCGGGGAATTCGATCGGCACCTGCGGCGGATGCGACCGCGCTACCGCCAGCGCCGGGACGTGCTGCTTGCCACCCTCGCTCAACTGCTGCCCGACTTCGAAGCGACCGGGATCTCGGCCGGGTTGCACCTCGTCACCTGGCTGCCACCCGATCTGGACGAGACGACCCTGGTCGAGCTGGCTGCCGCCCGTGGGCTCGGGGTCTACGGACTGCAGCCCTATCGGATGAGTCCGGGCCGCAGCGGGCTGCTGTTCGGGTACGGCAACCTCAGCGAGACCGCTGTTCGCGAAGGGATCGGAATGCTCGCCGAAACCGTAGCCACGATCAGGTCGCAACGGCAGCCGCTGGAGTGATCAGCCGACCCTCACTCCGGTCCCGAGGATCCATTTCTGGTTGTTGCCGCCGTTGCAGGTCCACAACTGCAGCCCGGAGCCGTTCGGGTTCGTTGTTCCGTTGACGTCGAGGCAGATCCCGGACTGGACGCCGGTGATCGTCCCGTTGGAGTTGACGTTCCACTGCTGGTTGGCACCGCCGTGGCAGTCGTAGAGCTCGACGTGGGTTCCGGCCGTGGTGGCGTTGTCGTGCGCGTCGAAGCACTTGCCCAGAACCTTCAGCGTCTTGGCGGAGGCGCTGTAAGTGATCTTCTGATTGTCGCCGCCGTTGCAGTCGAACACCGTGATCTGGGTGGCGTTGACCGTGGTGAAGTTCGGGACGTCGGCGCAGCGACCTGAAAGGACGCTCGTCAAGGGGCCACCGACCGGGGTGGCGTTGGCGGCCGGGGTGACCTTGAACAGCGCGGAGGCGTGCTGGGCCAGGCTGCGGGAGATGGAATTGGTGACGGTTCCCAGATCCGTCTTGGCCCAAAGGTCGCGGACGGTGGCGTTGCCGGCAAATCCGAGGTCGGCCCAGTTAGCCGTCACGGTTGAGGTCGCGTCGGCGAGATTGAACAGGGCGACGGTGTAGCTGCCGTCGGAATTCTTCCGCGAGCGCCAGACCTGTTGCTGGGTGGCTTGGGAGACCGGGGTGGCGGGGGCGACCCCGTTGCGGTCGATGTTGAGAACCTCGTCGTTCTTCAGCAGGGCGAGATCGCCGGCGTCGAAGTTGGTCATGTCGACGCCGAGCAGCAGGGGGGCCTTGGAGATGGCCCACAGGGTCATCTGGCTCTTCCGCTCGTCCGGGGTCAGGCCGGTGGCCGTGCCGCTGCCGACCTCGAGCGAGTCGGGGTCGTTCCAGGCGCCTGGCCCGGCGTAAGGAGCCCACTTGGGCAGGTCGGCCCAGCGGGAGCGGACCATGCCCCAGTTGGTGAGCGTGGAGCAGTAGCACTCGATGTCGCCGCTGATTCGCCAGCTGTTGGCGTACTGCTTCCAGATCGTGACGTTGTTGAAGTCCAGGCTGTTGGACAGGCCGTAATGAATGGTGCGCCCGGACTGAGCCAGGGCCTGAGACCAGTGGATGACGTCGTCCTGGTCGCTGGTGTGAACGCCGTCGATCTTGATGTAGTCGACGCCGTAGGAGGCGAACAGGTTGGCCCAGGAGTTCAGGTAAGCCTGGGCGGCAGCGGGGTTCTTGGTGTAGTCGATGAAGTACATGACGTTGCCGAAACCGCCGTAGTTCGTCTCGTACCGGCTGGTGTCCGAGACGATGTCGCGGGCGTGGAACGACGTGCCCTGGATCGGGGTGTTCTGGTTGTACGCGGCCACGGGGATGCCCGGGGTGACGTACATGCCGAACTTCTCACCGAGGCCGTGGATGTAGTCACCGAGGGCCTTCATGCCGCTGGGGAACTTGCTGGTGTCGACCGCCCAACGCCCGTACTGGTCGACGCTGGTACCGGGGTTGAGGATGTAGTAGTCGTCGAGGTTGACGTACTGGAAGCCGTGGTCGATCAGGCCCGCGTCGTGCATGCCCTTGGCCTGCGCCTTGACCTTGGCTTCGGTCGGGCTGCGCATCAGGAAGCTCCAGCTGCTCCAACCGGCCGGCGGCGTCTTGGACGCCCCGTTGTCAGCGGCTTGGGCAGGCGTCGAGCTCGTAAGGGTGCAGATGAGCAGTGACGATGCCAACGCAGCCGTCGCCAGGAACGAGCGCTTGAACATGACTCTCCTTTGAGTCCGACCTGCCATGGTCTGACCGGCCATGGGATGATCTGTCCCATATTGAGCCCTACTGTTCGATCTGATGTCAATGCATCGGCTCGGAACCGGTAAGCAAACAGATTCGGTCAGATCCAAACACCTGGGCTGGGCTCCCGGCGATAGCCGCGCAGCGGGGCAGGTATCCGCCACGACGGTGTGCAAGCGCCAGTGACCAGCCCTCTGCGGGCACCACCTCCCGCCTCGAAGGGTGGGAGATCGCGGCAGCACAAAGCGCTGAAATGCCGCATCACGTAAGATTTCGCAGAACGAGTGGCGCGGTACTTCGGCTCGGCCAGATCGGCAGCTAAGGAGACGCCATGACAGTGCTGATCGCCGGATCCGGGATCGGTGGGCTGACCTGTGCGCTGATGCTGCACGACCGGGGTATCGCTGCCGAGGTCTACGAGCAGGCGAGTGCGATCCGCGAGCTTGGGGTCGGGATCAACATCCTGCCTCAGGCGATCGCCGAGCTGGCCAGGATCGGGTTGCTGGACCGGCTGGACCAGGTCGGGGTGCGGACCAGCGAGCTGTACTACCTCAACCGGTTCGGGCAGCAGGTCTGGCGTGAGTCCCGAGGCATCGCTGCCGGCCATCCGGTGCCGCAGTTCTCGATCCATCGCGGTCATCTGCAAGGGGTGCTGCTGGAAGCCGTGATCGCCCGCCTCGGCCCCGGTGCTGTTCACGTCAATCACCGGCTGCACGATTTTCAGCAGGACGAGAAGCGGGTGACCGCCCGGTTCGTCGATCGGGCCGGCACCGAGCTGGAGCGGGTCACCGGTGACGTGCTGATCGGCGCGGACGGCATCCACTCCATCGTCCGCCGCCGCCTGGTCCCCGGCGAAGGGCTGCCCAAGTGGAACGGACTGACGCTCTGGCGTGGCGCCCGGGACTGGCCGGTCTTCCTCGACGGTCGCTCGATGATCGTGGCCGGCGGTCTGACCAGCAAGGTTGTCCTGTACCCCATCGGTCCGGGACGTAGTGCCGACACCCGGCTGACCAACTGGGCCGTCGTCGGCCGCAAGGAACGAGCGGGCGAGCCCGCGGCCGAGGCCCAGGACTGGTCGCGCACCGGCCGGTGCGAGGACGTCCTGCCGCGGCTCGCCGGTTTCGCCCTGCCCGAGGTCGAGGTGACCGAGCTGATCCAGGGCACCCCGGAGATCTGGGAATACCCGATGTCCGACCGCGACCCCCTGGACACCTGGACCGACGGTCGAACGACCCTGCTCGGTGACGCCGCCCATCCGATGTACCCGGTCGGCTCCAACGGCGCGTCCCAGGCCATCCTGGACGCGCGCGTACTCGCCGATGCGCTTGCCGCCCAGGCCGATCCGATGCCGGCGTTGACCGCCTACGAAGCCGCCCGATTGCCGGTCACCAGCGAGATCGTCCGGGGCAATCGGCTGGGCGGTCCGGAAGGAGTGATCGACGCGGTCGATGCTCTGGCCCCGGACGGCTTCGATGACATCGACGCCGTCCTGCCACATGAAGAACGCGCAGCCATCGTTCGCACCCGCGCCGGAGCCGCCGCCGTCAAACGCCCGGGATGAGGCGAGCCGGCCGCACCCCACCCGGCGAGAGTTGGACCTCCAGCGATCAGATCGCAGCCTCATCGGTCAGCGAAGGCACGGCACACGGACGCAGGACCATGAGCGAGTCTTCCAAGGTCGCCACCATGGCAAAGGGGAATCGGTCGAGCTCAAGACAGAGTGCGACGTCAGCAGGATGGACTCCTTGACGCACACCATTCGCCAGCTCGGCGGCGGCGCGCGACTCACCAGCGCGGCGGAGGAACTCAGCTGCATCGGTCTCAGCCTCGGTGGCCCTCCGAGCGATGTATTGAGCGCACGTCAGATCCTCATCGGCGTGCCCATCTTCGCCTGTGATCACGAAAGTGGCACTGTCAAACTCGCGTGTCCGCAAGAGCCGAGCTGTTGCCTCCGCTACCACGAAGCTGGCGCACAGCACCAGCGACGCCTCCTTGACTGCAAGGGCGCCGACCGTCCCTGCCGTGGTTTTCTGCACAACGGTCCGTCCGCCAAGGTCCATAGATCGCAGCAGGCCCGGAGAGTTGACGGTGTCGAACCCGGGCGCGGGCGGACCGTCTTTGAGCGCCACCCAATCCGGGTGGCGAGCCTTGAGCGCCAGGGCTTCGTCCAGCGACTCAGCGAGAACGATCTTTTCCGCCCCCTGGGCAAAGGCCCAGGCCGCCACCGTGAAAGCACGCATGACATCGATTACGACCGCTACGGACGGGGTTTCGACCAGCTCAGCGATGCCAAGGAAACGAGCGTCCATCCGGTCATGATCGCGCATGCCCGACCCAGGTCGGAACGTATCGGTGGCGTGAGTACTCGGACTTCGCCTTGCGCAGGTGCTGGGTCTCAGCCCGGGGGCCGACTAGTGAGGTGTGGTCGACCAACCGGATTCGCAGGAGCGTCGGGTCGCACCGGCCGCGGCGACTGACCGATGCCCGCGCGGGCCGTAATTCGCTTGTGCCCGTTGCTACGGTGAGGTCGTGGGAATGATAAACAGCGTGCGTATGACGGGGTGCTTCCGCATGTTCCGCGAGCGCCGCGCCTGACGGCGCGCCCGCCTCTCGTACGCCGCAGCGCGCCGTCTCTCCGAGATCTCAGCACCTCGGACGGGCAGCTTTCGCGCGCCTTCTCGCGCTCTCACCCTGCCGCCGGGGTGCTCCAATTCTGTCTCTTGGAGCGCGCCCATGCCTCGTTCTGTCCATGGCGGCCGTCACGAACTCGGCCAGAACTTCCTGCACCACCAGCCCACCATCGAGCGCATCGTCGCCCTGGTGCGCCGCACGTCCGGGCCGATCCTGGAAATCGGCGCCGGTGACGGTGTTCTCACCCGAGCCCTGGCCGGTCTCGACCGACCGCTGACCGCGATCGACATCGACGAGCACCGCGTGCTGCGGTTGCGCCGGGCACTGCCGGGGGTACGGGTCGAGCACGCCGACGCGATGCGGCATCCGCTCACCGTGCCCGTCGTGGTCGGCAACATCCCCTTCCACCTGACCACGCCGATCCTGCGGCGGCTGCTGGCCGACACCCAGTGGCAGCACGCCGTGCTGCTGACCCAGTGGGAGGTGGCGCGCAAGCGGGCCGGTGTCGGCGGGCGCACGATGATGACGGCCCAGACCGCACCCTGGTTCGACTTCACTCTCGCCGGGCGGGTGCCTGCCGGGTGCTTCACCCCCGTACCCAGCGTCGACGGCGGCCTGCTGAATATCACCCGGCGCGGCTCACCGCTGGTGGCGAGCATGCACCGACGCGCTTACGAGGACTTCGTGCGGGCGGTGTTCACCGGCCCCGGCGGGACACTTGCGCGGATCTTGCAAGCGGCTGTGGGCACCGATGCGGGCACGGCCCGACGGGCTCTGGCCGCAGCGCAGATCCCCGGCCACAGTCTGCCCCGCGACCTCGATCCGGGACAGTGGTCGGCGTTGTGGGCGGTCGTTCGCCGCTGAGAGCCCGGGATGCGCCCTAGTCCCTGAGATGCGCGCCCTGGCGGCGTATCACCTGGCCGGCGGCGGGTAACGGGCAGGCCCAGGAGGTTATCGAGGCCCGGACGGGTGAGGGCGGGCCAGGCGCCCATTTCCGAAAGCCCCGACGAATCGGGCAGCTGACCAGAGATCAACTCAAGATCTTCGAACCGCCCGCTGAGCTCATACCGTCAGACAATACGTAGTGAGTCCTCACGACGCTCGTACAGTGCCGGCACGTTCACACCATGCCCGCGTGGTCTTAAGGTCCCATCGAGTACCGCCGACCTACTAACCGAGGTGCATAACGGGAAGGCCGCTTCTGCTACTGGGCAGCTCGGGAAGGGTGGCGGCGATGCTGTTCAGCATCCTGCAGAGCCGAGCCGTGGCGCGGGTGGCGGTCGCCGTGCTCAGCGTCGGAGTGTTCGTGCTGACGGGGCTTGCGCTGTGGAGCACGTCATCGACGGAGCGGACCACGGCACGGGTGACTGAGGCGAACGTGCTCGGCGACGTCTGGGGTCAGCTGTTCGACCATGTCAATCTCGAAGAAGACATGATGCATGCGTACGTGGGAACGCGGGACGAGTCTCAGCGCGCATCATTCGTCCAGACGATCGGTGGCGCCGAGCCCATCCTTGCGACCCTGCAACGCATCGGGGACGCCAACGACCGGGCTATGGCACAGAGGGCTGCCGACGCGTACGCGTCATACACCGACGCGCTGAAGGATGTGCTGGCTGCGGGACCGGCGGCGAATCTGGAGATGCCACAGCAACGGGGGCGGTTCGCTGCCGCGGCGATGCGTCAGCTGGTCTCGGCGAGTTTGTCCAGCGAACGGCAGGAGATGCGCGCCTTCAGCAGACGTGTGAACGCGGAGAGCGAACGGGTCCGGGTGGCGACCACGGTCGCCTTCGCTGTCTGCCTGGCACTGCTCGGTTTGTGTCTGGCCGTGCTGCTGGGTTACCAACGACGGGTGGAGCGTCAGGCCGCCTCTCACCGGCATGATTCGCTGCACGACGCTCTGACCAAGCTACCCAACCGGACGCTGTTCGGTTTACGTACCGATGCGGCGATGCGCGCCGCGGCGCGGACCGGTGATCCGGTCGGTCTTCTCATGATCGACCTCGACGGATTCAAACAGGTCAACGACACGATGGGCCATGCGTACGGTGACCTGCTGCTCCAGGAGGTGGCATCGCGACTGAAGCAGAGCGTGCGCGACTACGACACGGTGGCCCGGCTCGGCGGCGACGAGTTCGCCGTCTTGCTGCCGCGGTTCAGCTCTCCTGACCAGGCCAGTGAGGTCGCCCACCGAGTTCTGACCGCGTTGCGGCAGCCGTTCGTGCGAGACGAAGTGGTGCTGGAGGTCGGCGGCAGTATCGGGATCGCCATCTATCCGAACGACTGCGAGAATGCCGAGCAACTCCTGCAGCATGCCGATGTCGCTATGTATGCGGCCAAGCGCGGCCGGCTCGGTGTGCAGGGATACGATGCGCAGGACGAGGCGGAATCCTCACAGAAACTCACCCTGCTCGCGGAGTTGCGCAGTGCGCTGGACCGCGACTTGATCGAGGTCCATTATCAGCCCAAGGCCGAGACTCAGACGGGCCGGATCTGCGGCGTCGAGGCTCTCGCCCGGTGGCACGACCCTGAGCGCGGCAGGATCAGTCCGCTGGAGTTCATCCCGCTGGCCGAGCAGAGCGGGCTGATCGATCAGCTCACCTACCAGGTGTTGGCTCAGTCTCTGAATCAGTGCCGCAAATGGCACGCGAACGGCATATACCTACCGGTCGCGGTCAACCTCAGCGTTCGTTGCCTGGCCAATCCTGAGCTCGTCAGCGTGGTGTCTGGGTTGCTGCGGGACAACGAAGTCAAGCCGGCGATGTTGACCCTGGAGATCACCGAAAGCGCCGTGATCGGCGACGTGGAGCGGGCGATCGAGGTGTTGACCATGATCAGGGAACTGGGCGTTCGGCTGTCGATCGACGACTTCGGCACCGGCTACTCCTCAATGGCTCACCTGCAGCGGATGCCGATCGATGAGCTGAAAATCGACAGGTGCTTTGTCTCGGGAATTACTACCAAGGCCAAAGACAGGGCGATCGTCCGGGCCATCCTGGAGTTGGCCCGCGATCTGAACCTGCAGGTCGTCGCAGAGGGGGTCGAGGATCGGGAAACGCTGGATCAGCTGGGCCTCCTCGGCTGCGGCATCAGTCAGGGCTACCTGTTCAGCAGGCCGTTGCCCCCGGCCGAACTGGCGGCGTGCATCGCCGAGTTCGGTGTCGTCGGTGACGGTCCCCCGAACGAGAAGCCTGCTTTCAGCCTGCGGCCCTGAGCGGCAGCCGACGAGATGAAAGGCATAAATGCTTTTCAGTTGCCATTTTTCGCGGCGATGCTGGTGTTGCTGCGGGTGGTCAGCCGGTCGCGACCACTCCAAAGCCCCGATCGGCTTGTCCTGCACAGTCATCCCACTCAAAACACCCCCAAAACCCCCCGCCAGCACCGACGCGCCCACAATCACTCGACGCCCGCTACTCAGGGACGTGAAGGCTTACTCTCGGTGCTGGTCAAGAGACCGGCCTGTTGGGGAAGCCAGCGCGGGAGGGGGGATAGCGCGATGGACAACGTCATGTCCAGCGTAGGAGAAGATATCGGTAGGTCGTTCCGCACCGGCATCCTCGCGGGCGTGGTGGCCGTTGCCCTTGCCCTCGGCGGTTGCGGCGCGGATCAGGACGGTTCCGGAACAGGGAACTCGCCATTGACCATCGGCATCTCCATGTCGCTCACCGGCAGCTTCGCCAACTCAGGCAAAGCCGCGCAGCGCGGCTACGAACTGTGGGCCAAGGTCGCCAACACGGAGGGAGGCATACTCGGGCGCAGAATAGTCCTCAAATTCGTCGATGACGCTTCGCTTCCGGAGCGGGCTGCGGACAACTATGAGCGTCTCATCAGCACCGACAAGGTCGATCTGGTTCTCGGTCCGTTCTCGTCCAAGCTGACCATTCCGTCCTCACAAGTGGCGGAACGGCACGGGTACGCCTTCGTGGAGCCGGCCGGTGGAGTGCCAAAGGTGTTCGCCCAGAAACTGAACAACATCTTCTTCGTTCAGCCCGCACCGACCGTCCAGCAGGGCGGTGTGTTCGCCGAGTATGTCCTCTCGCGGCCTGCCGCGGAACGTCCTAAGACAGCCGCGTACACGGTGTTGGACGACCCCTTCTCCCAGCCCATCGCCGAATACATCCGCGACAAGTTCGAGAAAGCCGGAATCAAGACGGTCTTCTCCCACACTTATGCGGAAGGCGCTGACCTCGCGCCAGTCGTGGCCAAAGTCGCGGCGGCCCGCCCCGATGTCCTCGTCGCCGCCACCCAGTCCGAGGACGGCTACGCCACGGTTCGGTCCCTGATCGCCCTCCGCTGGGGGCCGCGCTGGCTGTATCTCGCCAACGGTGCGAACTCGCCGGTCGAGTTCCCGGCCAAGGTGGGGGCGGCCAACGTCGATGGAATCTTCACCTCAGGTGACTGGTTCCCCGGCTCGAACACGAGCGGTAGCGCCGCCTTTGTCGGTGCATACCTCAGCGAGTACGGCGGGAGCGCGGGGCAGATCGACAACACGTCGGTCGAGGCGTACTCGGCGGGGCTGCTGCTCGAGCAGGTCGCCGCGAAGACCGGCCGGATCGACAACGCCACGATCATCAAGACGCTGCACGAGGGAACCTGGCTGACACCGGTCGGGGACCTCTCCTGGGACTCCACAGGCGCCCCCAAGGGTTCGTACATCCTCATGCAATGGATCGACGGAACGCTCCAGTCGGTTTACCCTCCTGGCCGCGCCCAGAACGAGGCCACAACCGCTCGCCTGCTCTGGGCGAAGTAACGCCACAGACGCCGGAGCCGCGCAATCCGTGGACCGCTGCGAGAGGACTACGCGATGCACGATGCACCCGACCCGCGTCAGGTGGCCGGATGGCGCACTCGGATGAGGATCGTGGCGAGCCTCTTCACGGCAACGGCGCTAGCCGCCGCCGGCGTCGGATGCAGTCCGCAGAAGCCACCACTCACGATCGGCATCTCGCTCTCCCTGACCGGCGCCCTCACCGATCCCGGAACCGCGGCCAAGCGCGGCTACGAACTCTGGGCTGCCACGGCCAACGCCAACGGCGGTGTGTTGAGCCGCGAAGTCATTCTGAAGATCATCGATGACCTCTCCCTACCGGACCGGGCGGCCGCCAATTACGAGAAGCTCATCGTCGAGGACAAGGTCGATATCGTCCTGGGTCCGTTCTCGTCCAAGCTGACCATCCCCTCGGCGCAGGTCGCCGCTAACCATGGCTATGCCTTTGTGGAGCCGAGTGGCGGTGCACCATCGGTATTCGAGCAACGTCTGAGCAATCTGTTCTTCGTACAGCCTGCTCCGGCGGTACAGCAGGGCGCGGTGTTCGGCCAGTACATCCTTTCGCTGCCTGCCGACAAGCGTCCGAAGACGGCCGCCTACACCGTGCTCGACGACCCGTACTCGACACCTCTTGCCTCACTCGTTCGAGAGATGTTGGAGAAGGCGGGCATCAAGACGGTGTTCGCACGTACGTACCAGACAGGCGCCGATCTCCTGCCAATCATGAAGGAACTCGCGTCCACCAATCCGGACGTCCTTTTCGCCGCCACCCAACACGAAGACGGCTACGCCTCGGTCAACACCCTTGCCCGGCTCCGCTGGGCACCATCCTGGCTATATCTGGCCAACGGTGCGAACTCGCCGGTCGAGTTCCCGGCCAAGGTGGGTCCGTCCAACGTGAACGGCATCTTCACCTCCGGAGACTGGTTTCCCAGCACCAACGCTAGTGGCAACACCACCTTCGTCAACGAATACCTGAAAAGGTATGGCGGGCAGCCGGAAGAGATCGACAGCACGTCGGTCGAGGCGTACTCGGCGGGGCTGCTGCTAGAGCAGGTCGCCGCGAAGACCGGCCGGATCGACAACGCCACGATCATCAAGACGTTGCACGAGGGAACCTGGCTGACACCAGTCGGGGATCTGACCTGGGACGCCTACGGATCTCCCAAGGGGTCCTACATCTTGTTTCAGTGGAACGATGGCAGGCTGCAATCCGTCTATCCCAGCGGTTGGGCGCAGCGCGCGGCCACCACCACTCGCCTACCGTGGGCAGCCCGAAGGGAAACGCCGGCTGAGCGGTGACCTGGCGCTGCCGTGAGTCCCCGCGCAGAACTCCGGTAGGAACTCGTAGTCGTTTGATCACCAAGCGGCGACGATGACGACGAGGACGGTGACGACGGCCGTTTACCTGGACCAAAGACCGCCCTCATGAACCAGATCACGGCTGGTCTGGCCGATCTGCCCGAGGCCGAACAACCCTTCGTGCCGACCAGCCTGGCGACCGCGCTCCACCGATTCATCGACTCGTACGGAGAATCTCCCCCGGGCTCTAGTGGCCCGTGGATGGCCCACCGCCCAATCGGGTAGGCCAAAGGCAATCGGCCCAGGCGAGAGAACGGGTCTCTGACCCGGCTGTATGGCACGCCAATGACACGCGGATCTCTTCGAAGTCGGTTGCCGCGTGGCGGATGATGCTCGTGATGAGAAGAACACAAGCTGAACGCGACCAAGCCAACCTTCGGCGGCGCCTGGAGGTCTTGAAGCTGCCCGTCGTGCCGTTGGAACACCATGGTTCTGTGATGCCCTCAGACCGGGCGGGGATGCAGTCCGAGCCTGAGGCGGTGGGAGTTGGGCCTGATGGCACCGCTTTCGCAGTCTGGTCACACCGGCAGGATCCAACGGGCAAGCAGGTGACCTGGCACTTCGGAGGCAAGGAGGTCAGCGGTGCCATCGATGTGGAGACTGACCTCCGCCTGTCGTTCGTGCAACCGCTGCCTGAGGGCCGCGTCCTGTTGGCGGCGGCGCGGGCTGGACATGGTGCGCCCAACGGCGCGGTATGGAACCCCAATGGCGATCTAGAGCACCGGGGACACCTCGGCGATGCCATCGAGGAGCTCCTCACCACGCCGTCCGGCAAGGTGTGGGCTGGATATTTCGATGAGGCGATGGGCGGAAGTGGTCCTGAGGGGCATGGCCTTGCGCGCTTCAACCATGACCTGACTGTCGACTGGCTCTACCCGCGAGATGCCGGGCTCCCGTACATCTCCGACTGCTACACCCTCAACCTTGTCGGCGAGACCGCCCACTTCTGCCCCTACACGGACTTCCACATCCTGTCGGCGTCCGCGGACAAGGTCAGGGACTGGGGGGCGTCTCCCTATAGGTCCGCGCACAGCATGTTGGTCAGGGGCGCAGACCGCGCGTTCCTGGCTGGCTGGGGTTCCGACTACGACGTCGTGACGGTCTTGCGCATCGGCCAAGATGGTGTGCGTCTCGTCGGCGGGCAGTGCCGCGTTGTGCTGCCCGATGGCATGGAAACACAACGCTTGCGTTACACCTGCCGAGGCGGCGACCTACACGCCTTCACCCAATGGGGAAGGTGGTACCGCACCAGCCTGGACGCGCTGAGCGCGGTGGCCGGCCCCCGCTGACGCATGACGGTGGTCGTCTTGCGTAACCAGTTACCGCGCGCGGAACGGAGATCGTGATGCCTGAGGGTCAGGTAGCCCGGATCCCTTCCAGCCAGGCGGCTTGGCCCGGAGCGGTGAGCTCCGGGCCTTACTGGTCAGCGTCCGACGGTGACCGGGGTGATCTGCTCGTGGTGACCGTCGAACACCTTCTGGTCTTCTCGCACCCGGCTGCTGTGCCACAGACCGAGGCCCGCGAGCAGCAGCATGATGCCGGCGCCGATGAAGGCGGCCAGGGCGGCGATACCGGCGATCGTGCCCATGGTGCCGAACGCATAGGCATTCAGTAGCAACCCGCGCAGGGTCTCGCCGCGGAACATGCTGTCAACGGTGCCGGCCAGCTTGGTGTCGGTCGGGGCGGCCTGCGCCTCGTGGCTGAGCTGGGAGTAGGTCTTGCCGCCACCGATTGCCTTGAGGTGGTTGCCGATGAAGACGTCCGCGTAGACCTGTGCCTGGGCGCCGGTGGTGAGCTGCTGGCCCGCGTACTGCTTCATCTCGGCGTATTCCGGCGCGGCGATCGACTCGTCACCGGCCTTGGGGAAGAAGATCTGCTGCTGGGACAGCTGGGTCCTCACCTGGTCACCGACGAAGTTGTGGGCCCAGGTCAGCAACGACCCGGCAACGATGAGAAGCACGGTCAGGGTCAGACCGATCCAGCTGATCATCCGGTCGAAGCTCTTGCGTTGCATGTCAATCTCCTCTGAAGAGTAGGGGTGATGTCCCCATCACGTCGGGGATCAACTCAGGCCGTCGGATAGATCATGTGATGGTTGAGAGCTCCAGCGCCCGGGCCGAACGTCCCAAGAGATTCGGCAGAAGGCCCGACTTCCTCCCAGCCGGCCCAGCCGGCCCAGCCGGACCTTCAGCTCGTAAGGCATCTCGACCGATGAGGGGCCGAATTCGCCGCCAAGTCGGGACCTTCGTCTCTGCCGGAACCCATTGCCGGATCCGAGAGTGGATTCGAGAGCGTCGGTTCGCACCGATGGTGGGTCCGAGCGGCAGGGGTGCGCAGATGAGTACAGTTCGGCCGGAACCGGTCGTGGTGGGGGTCGACGATTCGTCCGCTTCCAACGCGGCGGTGGTCCATGCCGCCTGGGAAGCGGAAAGACGAGGACTGCCACTGCGAATGGTGCACGGATACGTCGTCCCGACACCGTGCCTGACGCCGCTGGCCCCGTTGCTGGACGACAGAACGCTGCTGACGACCGCCCGAGATCGACTGGCGAAGATCGCGCAGACGGTCCGCTCCCGGCGTCCGCAATTGCCGCTCACGACCAGAGCGGTCCGCGCCGGCGGTGGCGCGGCCCTGATCCAGGAGTCAGCGACCGCAAGCCTGCTCGTCGTGGGCGCACCGCGGCTGAGAGGGTTCGCGAGATCGCCGATCGGTTCGGTGGCCGGCCAGGTCGTGGGCCGGGCGCGCTGCCCGGTGCTCGTGGTCCGTCGGTCCGAGGTCGTTCCGGCTCCAGTCCCTGGGGCCGGACCCGTGCTCGTCGGGGTCGCGGGGTCGCCGGCCGATGCGGGTGTGCTGCGGTTCGGCTTCGAGGAGGCCTCGGCTCGGGGGGTTGCGTTGGTTGCCGCGCACGTCTGGTCGGTGCCCGAACTGGCCGGTCTGAGCGCGGTCGGCGGCGGTGTCGAGTGGGATTCGGATCGGGTCCGGGCGCAGGTCCAGTTGCAGGAGAGCGCAGAACGGACGCTGGCCGAGGCCCTGGCCGGGTGGCAGGAGCGGTTTCCCGAGGTGATGGTCCGACGGTGGGTGATCCACAGTTTCGGGACCGCCCGGGTCCTGCTCGATGTGGCCCACGAGGTCTCGGCCGGCCTGCTCGTCGTCGGCTCGCGCGGTCGTGGCGCCGTCGCCGGGGCTGCCTTCGGTTCGGTCAGTCAGGTCCTGATCAGTCATGCCGCCGCGCCGGTCGCCGTGATCGGTCCGCTGGCCGGGCCAAGGATGGACGTCGCGGCTCGGCGAGGTCTGCCCGTGGTGTGTGAGGGCGGTAGAGGCCACCGAGTCCCGTTCGTGGAGGTTGACCGATGACCGTGCGCACGCTCGATCGCGACACGTTCACCGGGCCTGAGCGGTTGGTTCCCTGGGCCGCCTCTGGGCCCGCCGTGGCAGCCGAGTTCCGGACGTCGACGGAGGACGGACTGTCGGCGACCGAGGCCGCCGATCGTCTTGATCGGTGCGGCCCGAACACCATCACCACCGAGCGCCCGCCGTCACTAGCTCGTTCCGTCGTGTCGCAACTGCGCGACACGATGATCATGATCTTGCTGGCGGCAGGCGCGATCACGGTGTTCACCGGTGACTTCGCCGATGCCACGGTGATCCTCTTCGTGGTTCTCGTCAACAGCACGGTCGGGGTGATCCAGGAGCGCCGAGCCCTGGGTGCGGTGCAGGCCTTGCGGTCGATGGCCGCACCCACCGCGACAGTTCGCCGGGACGGCGTGAACCATCAGGTCGCGACGTCCGACGTCGTGCCGGGAGATCTTCTGGTGCTGGCCGAGGGTGCTGTGGTCGCCGCGGATGCCCGGCTGCTCGACGAGCAGGAATTGGAGGTGGACGAATCTCTGCTGACCGGGGAATCGCTGCCGGCCTCGCGGGACATCACGGCCCTGGCAGACCCGGACACACCGACCGCCGACCGCCGGTGCATGGTGCACGGCGGCACCCTGGTCGTCCACGGGCATGGGCTCGCGGTGGTCGTCGCCACCGGCGAGAACAGTGTGATCGGTGGGGTTTCCACGCTGTTGGCGGCGGCCAGAAGCCCGGTCACGCCGTTGCAGCGCCGGCTCAACCGGCTCGGGCGAGTGATATCGGCAATCGCCGTCGGCGGCTGCCTCGTGGTCGGACTGCTCGGCCTGTCCCAGGGCCAGCCCTGGGAATTGGTACTGGTCACCGCGGTGAGCCTGGCCGTGGCGGCGATCCCGGAATCCCTGCCGGCCGTGGTTGCGCTGTCTCTGGCGGCCGGTGCGCGCCGGATGGCCCGACACGGCGCGATCGTCCGGACCCTGGGCGCGGTCGAGACGTTGGGATCGGTCACCATCTTGGCCACCGACAAGACCGGGACGCTCACCACCGGTGCGATGGAGGTGGTCGCGACCTGGGTGCCGACCTCGGGTGAGTGCGCTCTGGGCGACATGCCGTCGGATGCGCGCCTGGAGGCCTTCCTGACCGAGGCGATCCCGGCTCATCGCGCGCTGCTGGAGGCGGCGAGCCTGTGCAACGACGCCAGCGTGGGCGGCGCCATCGGGGGGCTGACCGAGGTGGCTCTGATCAGGGCGGCGGCCCAGGCGGGCATCGACGTTCAGGGCCTGCGGACCGGTCTTCCGCGGATCGCGGAGGTGCCGTTCGACCGCCGGCGCCGGGACATGAGCACCACGCATCAAGGTCCGTCGGGGATCTTCGTGATCACGAAGGGAGCGCCGGAAGCCGTCCTCGGGCGACTGGCTCAGGGATCTGGGCCTCAGGCAGCCGTCGCGCTGCGGACGGGTGACGACTGGGCCTCCCAGGGCCGCCGGGTGATCGCGATCGCGGTGTCCATCGGCGGTGGAGGCTTCCGGTTACTGGGTCTGGTGGCGATCGCGGACCCGGTCCGCCCCGAGGCGACCGCTGCTGTCCGGGCGTTCCGCGAGGCCGGTATCACTCCGGTCCTGATCACTGGCGACCATCCGGGGACCGCGGGCGCGGTGGCCCGCCAGACCGGTCTTGAGGGGCCTGTTCTCGGGGGAGTCAGTCCGGTCGGGGACCGGGTCCATGCCCGGGCCGAGCCGGCGACCAAGGTGCATCTGGTCACCGCCTGGCAGCGTGACGGTCAGGTGGTGGCGATGACCGGTGACGGGGTCAACGACGCTCCGGCGCTGCGGGCGGCCGACATCGGGGTGGCGATGGGCCGGCGGGGAACCGACGTGGCCAGAGGTGCGGCGGACCTGGTTCTCACCGATGACAGTCTCGCGACGATCGTCACCGCGGTGGCCGAGGGACGTCGGGTTTTCGACAACATCCGCCGGTTTGTGCGTTACGGCCTGGCCGGTGGCGCCGCGGAGATCGCGGTGATGCTGCTCGGACCGTTGCTGGGGTTGCCGTTGCCCTTGTTGGCCGGTCAGATCCTCTGGATCAACCTGGTCACGCACGGGTTGCCCGGGGTCGCGATCGGGGCCGAGCAGGCTGAACCCGATGTGCTGAAACGCCCGCCACGCTCACCGTCCCAGCCGATCCTGACTCGGCCGCTGGCGCTCGAGATCATGGTCCTCGCGGTCGCGCTGACCGGGTGCAGCCTGATCGCGGCGCTCTGGTCCCGTTCGGTCGGTGGGTCCTGGCAGTCGGTCCTGTTCGCCGTGCTGGCCGCTGGCCAGTTGGGACTGGCCCTGACGACGCGCTCGGATTCGCTGTTCTGCTGGCGAGTGCCGCTGCGGGGCAACCGGATGCTGGCCTGGGCGGTGGCCGGCAGCGCGGCACTGATGTTCGCCGCCCTGTACCTGCCACCCCTGCAAGCGGTGCTGCGCACCCAGAGCCTCACTGCCACCGAGTTGCTCGCAGTCCTGATCGGCGCCTGTGGGCCGGCTGTCGTCGCACAGGCCCTGGTCCTCCTCCGGCGTCGGCGTCCGGATGCGAAGGACCAAGGTCCCGGTGAGCACCGACCTCAAGTCTCTGTCGGCGATCCGCGATCCGCGATGGGCTGACACCGACACCGCAAGCGCACTGGAGGAACCGTGACATGAACCCGACTCGATCCGCCGAGCTGACCGTCGGTGTCGATGCCCTGCTCAGCGACGGCAGCGTGGCCACGGTCCGCTCGCTCGCTCCGGACGACCTGCCGGGCCTGCTCGAATTGCACCGGCAGGCATCGGAACGCAACCGCCGGCTGCGGTTCTTCACGTCCGGCCTGAGAGCGGCCGAGCACTACGCCCGGCACCTCGTTGACGCGGCCGACGGTCATCTGGCCGTTGTCGCGGAACGCGACGGGCACCTGCTCGGCGTGGCCTCGGCCGAACCGCTGCCGGATCGGGGGGCGGAGGTCGCTCTGTTCGTCGCCGACAACCTGCATCACACCGGTGTTGGCACCTTGCTTCTGGAGCATCTTGCTGCGGTGGCGCGGGATGCGGGTCGGCAACGGTTCACGGCGCTGGTCCTGGCCGAGAACCGCGCCATGCTCGATGTCTTCCTGCATGCCGGATTCGAGGTGCACCTGGACAGGATCGTCGGCGGCGAGGTCGGGGTTCATCTCGACCTGCGCGGCACTCGACCGCTGGCCGCGGCCGTGGCCGAACGGGAGCGCCGGGCCGTCACCGCATCCATCGCCCCACTGCTGGCGCCGACGTCGGTTGTCGTCATCGGCGCCAGCCGGGGCCAGGACGGTGCCGGACGAGCGGTGATGCACAACCTGCACGCCAAGGGCTTCACCGGGAAGCTGGCCGCCGTGAACCAGCGTGCCGTTCCGGATGAAGTGATCGCGGGCGAGCCGGCGTACCGATCGGTGGCCGAGGTTCCGTGGGTGCCCGACCTCGCGGTGATTGCCGTCCCGGCCGCCGCAGTGGCCGGGGTGCTGGAGGAGTGCGGCGCCGCGGGCGTGCGCGGGGCGGTGGTGATCAGCGCCGGCTTCGCCGAGACCGGGAACGCGGACGGTCAGGCCGAACTGGTGCGGATCGCGCACCCGCACGGCATCCGGCTGATCGGGCCCAACTGTCTCGGTGTGCTGAACACCAACCCGGCCGTCCGTCTCGACGCGACGTTCGCCCGGAGCACGCCCCGGGCCACCGAACACGGCGGGGTCGGACTCGCCGCCCAGTCCGGCGCCCTCGGAGTGTCGGTGCTGGACGCCGCCTGGCAACGTGGGATCGGTGTCTCCGGGTTCGTCTCGCTCGGCAACAAGGCGGACGTGAGCGGCAACGACATGCTCCTCTACTGGGCCGGTGATCCGCGTACCTCGGTGATCGCGCTCTGTCTCGAATCCATCGGCAATCCGCGGCGGTTCCGGCGGATCGCCGCCGAAGTGGGGCGGGTCAAGCCGATCGTGGCGCTGCGGTCGGGCCGTTCGCCGGCGGGCGCTCGGGCCGGCGACTCGCACACCGCGGCCGCCGCGACCCCGGATGCCTCCACCTGCGCCCTGTTCCGGGATGCCGGGGTGATCGCGGCCGAATCGACCGAGGAACTCGTCGACATCGCCATGCTGCTGAGCACTCAACCGGTCCCAGCGGGACGACGGGTCGTGATCGTCGGCAACGCCGGCGGCTCGGGAGCACTCGCCGCGGATGCCGCCCACGACGCCGGTGCGACTCTGCCCACCCTGTCGCCGAAGACCATGACCCGGCTGAAAACCGTTATTGGTTCTGTGGCTGGCCAGAACCCGGTTGATCTCGGCGCCAGAGCGGCCCCCGCCGACTACGCGGCCGCCCTCGGGGTGCTGCGCGCCAGTGGCGAGGCCGACTCCCTGCTGGTCATCCACGTCGCGACCGGTGCTCAGGCGAGCAGCGCCGTCATCCAGGCCATCGAGCAGGCCGAACTCGACGCCGGCCGGAAACTTCCCGACGCCGAACCGGTCTCGCCGGTCACGATGGCCGCCGTGATGATCGGAGCACCGCCGCCACGAGCCGGTGCGCTGCCCTGGTACGGCTTCGCCGAATCGGCCGCTCGGGCCGTCGCAAGGGCCGCAGATCTTGGTGTCTGGCGGGCAGGGTCCAGGACCGCGCTGCCGGGCCCGACCGAGATCCCGGTTCCCGAAGGCGTCGATCGTGCCGCGGTGGCCACCTTCCTGGAGTCGGCTCCGCGCTCGCCCAACGGCTGGCTGGACGGCGGCGCCGCCGCCGAACTGCTGCAGTTGATCGGAGTTCCGGTCTGCACCACCCTCTCGGTGCGCGGCGCTGTGGCTGCTGTGGATGCTGCCGCTTCGATTGACGGGTCGGTCGTGGTCAAGTCCGGAGCCGCTGGGCTGAGCCACAAGAGCGAATTGGGCGCCGTGGTCGTCGGGGTCCGGCGCGCGGACGAGGTACTGGCCGCGGCTGAACGGGTGATCGCTGCCAGCGGGTCGGATGAACTGTTGGTGCAGCCGGTCGTCCCCGCCGAGATGGAAATGCTGCTCGGTCTGTCGTTGCCGGCCGGCGGCGTCCCCATCGTGATGGTGGCCGCCGGCGGCATTCATGAGGACGTGCTGGACGACCGGGTGCTGCGGACCCTGCCGCTGGCTCCGGGGGGAGCGGGCGAGATGGTGGACGAGTTGCGTTGTGCCCCGATGCTCCACGGCCATCGGGGCAGCCCTGCCCTGGACCGGGCCGCAGTGGCGGAGATGCTGTCTCGGATCGCGGTGCTGGACGCGATCGCACCGCAGATCCGCGAACTGGACATCAACCCGCTGCTCGTCGGACGCGAGGGAGTGATCGCCCTGGACGCGAAGATCCGCGTCGCCCGCCCCGACGAACCGGCGCGCCGTCGGGACCCCGTGACTGACGACTATCAGCGCCAGTTGGGTTGAGCGAGGAGAAGAGCGCAGCCATCACGGCGTGCCGAGCCACCTGGGGCGGATGCGGTCTGAAGAGGTCAAAGGTCCTCTCCGGTCGGGCGATTCGACCCTGGCGGCACGCGAAGGCAAAACCGATGCTGAAGTGAGTGTCCGCTCTTTCGCGCAAGGAGGATTCGATGGACGTCACAGCAGCGTCGGCACCCGTTGTGGCCGGTGTGGACTACTCGCAAGCCAGTACGGCCGCAGTGTCCTACGCGGCTTGGGAAGCGGTGCGCCGAGGCGTCGGACTGCGCCTGGTCCATGGGTATGTTCCCGCGGATCCAGGCGAGGCGCCCCCGGTGGCGTCTTTCGATGACAACGACCGGATTGCGGCCGCCGAAGAACGTCTCGCCGGGGCCACTGCGCAGGTTCGCCGCGAGCACCCCCAGTTGCCGGTCTCCGTCAAGGTTGTCGCGGGCTCCGGAGCGATGAGCCTGGTCAACGAATCTGTGAGGGCGAGCCTCGTTGTTGTGGGCGCGTTGGGCGGCGGCGGCTTCGACGGACTCCTGCTCGGCTCGGTGGCCGCCCAGGTGAGTCGGCACGCCCGGTGCCCGGTGCTGGTGGTGCGCCCCGGACCGGCCCACAGCGTCGGCCCAGGCCCTGGCCCCGGGCCCGTCTTGGTCGGCATCGACGGCTCACCGCAGTCGGTCGACGTGCTCGGTTTCGGGTTCGACGAGGCTGCCGCCCGTGCCGTTCGCCTGGTCGCGGTGCACGTCTGGTCTGTTCCGGCAGTCGGCCCCCGCACCGTGGGCACCGTGTGGTCGTTTCGGCCGACCAGTGCCCGCGCGCAACTCGATGAGGCCGCCGATCAAGTGCTGGAGGAGGCCCTCGCCGGGTGGCAGCAGAAGTACCCACAGGTCGAGGTCGAACGTCGGACCGTGCACGGCGCCTCGCCGGCGCACACCCTGCTCGAGGTCGCCAGCGACGTCGCCGCCGATCTGATCGTCGTGGGCACACGTCCGCGCGGCGGTGATGGGACCGTGCTCGGCTCGGTGAGCCAGGCCCTGGCCACCCATGCCCAGGCGTGCGTTGCCGTCATCGACCCCGGGTGAGCCCACCAGGCCGAGGAGTGCCTAGGGGGTGCGAGGTCGGCAGATCAGTGCCCGAGGAGCCGATTGGCGAGGATCGCGGCCTGGGTGCGGCGTTCGACGCCGAGCTTGGCCAGGAGACTGGAGACGTAGTTCTTGATGGTCTTCTCGGCCAGGAAGATCTCTTCACCGATCTGCCGGTTGGTCATGCCCTGCGCGATGAGCTCCAGGATGCGGCGTTCCTGCGGGGTCAGCCTGGACAGTTCCTCGGGTTCGTCGTCCACACCATGCCGGATCCGCTCGAGGACCTGGGCGGTGACGAGGGGGTCGAGGAGGCTCTGCTCGGCCGCGACCCGGCGGATGGAATCGACCAGATTGTTCCCGGTGATCTGTTTGAGCACGTAGCCGGCGGCGCCGGCCATGATCGCGCTGAACAGGGCCTCGTCGTCCTGGTAGGACGTCAGGATGAGGGCCTTGATCGACGGGTCCGCCGAGCGGACGTCGCGGCAGACGTCGATCCCGCTACCGTCCGGAAGCCGGGCGTCCAGGATGGCGACATCGGGGCGCAGCGCGGGGATCCGGCGAGCGGCTTCCTGGGCGAGTCCGGACTCGCCGACCACCTCGATGTCCCCGGCCGATTCCAGGAGAGCGGCCAGGCCCCGGCGCACGACCTCGTGGTCGTCGAGCAGGTATACGCGAATCACGCCTTGTTGTACCGCACCGACCCGCTGGCGGGATAGGCCGTCCTGGCCGGCCGGCCCGGCGGCTCGCGCTAACAGCTCGGGACCAATGGCCCCTCCCCATCGCGCCCGCACCCGGAACACTGACCGACGAGGACGTCGTGCCATGGCGCTCTGGTCGCCGGGCTGAGGAGAAGAGCATGGACACGCAGAGCGTTCGCGAACCCGGCATCGCGAGTGACCAACCACGCGGCGATCAGGTCCATCGATCTGCGGAGGCCGGGACGGCGCCGGAGCGATCCACGGCCTCCGACGGCGTGCTGGCGCATCTGGACCGAGCGGCTTGTCTGGCCTTGCTGGCAGGGCGACCCGTGGGTCGGCTGGTGTTCACGCACGGGGCGCTGCCGGACGTCATCCCGGTCAACTACCGGATGGACGGGGAGGCCCTGGTGATCAGGCTCAGCAGCGGTTCGGTCGCCGCGTCGGCGACGACGGATGCGATCGTGGCGTTCGAGGTGGACGACATCGACATCCCCTCGCGCACGGGCTGGAGCGTGACCGTCGTCGGGCGCGCGCACGCGATCGTCCATGAGGCGCAGTTGAGCCGGGCCCAGTCACTGGGTCTCAGTTCATGGGTGAGCGGCTCCCGTGACCAGTACGTGAGCATCGCCACGGAGAAGATCACCGGTCGGCGGCTGTTCCAGGCTTCGGACACGGCCCACCTGGACTAGCAACCTCCCTCGACTGGCTACCGTGACGTTGGTCGTCTCGTGAGCCGCTGATCGGCCATCGCGTGATGGTCCCCGATCTTCGGGACCTTTGGCTCTGCTCGTGATCGCCCATTCATCGCGACCCTGTTCCTGGCCGCACCACCGCGGCGCCCGATCCGGGTCCGCCGTCCGCACGTGCGGCGAACCCCGGAGCTAGACACCTCCTCCGAAGGGATGCACAAGCATGGACGCCCTCGACCTCGCGCGGTGGCAGTTCGGCATCATCACCGTCTATCACTTCATTTTTGTCCCGTTGACGATCGGGCTGGCCCCGATCGTGGCGATCATGCAGACGATGTGGCACCGCACCGGCGACGAGCGCTGGCTGAAGCTGACCAAGTTCTTCGGCAAGTTGTTCCTGATCAACTTCGCCATGGGGGTGGTCACCGGGATCGTGCAGGAGTTCCAGTTCGGGATGAACTGGAGCGAGTACTCCCGTTTCGTCGGCGACGTCTTCGGCGCCCCGCTGGCAATGGAAGGGCTGGCCGCGTTCTTCCTGGAGTCCACCTTCCTCGGTCTGTGGATCTTCGGCTGGGATCGGTTGCCGCGCCGGATCCACCTGGCCACGATCTGGATCGTCGCGATCGGAGTGAACCTGTCGGCGTTCTTCATCCTGGCCGCGAACTCGTTCATGCAGCACCCGGTCGGGGTGCACTTCAACCCCGAATCCGGGCGCGCCGAATTGACGAGTATCGGCGCGTTGCTGAGCAATCCGACGGTGGTGTGGGCTTTTCCGCACCAGATCACCGCGTCTCTTCTGACTGCGGCCACCTTCGTGGCCGGCATTTCCGGCTGGTGGATGATCCGGGCCGGACGCCGACCTGACAGTGCGAGCACGAATCAGACTGCCGCGATCTACCGCCCCGCCTTCCGGTTGGCGCTCGGGGTGCTGCTGATCGCCGGGATCGGGGTCGCCGTCACCGGTGACCAGCAGGCCAAGCTGATGTTCAAGCAGCAGCCGATGAAAATGGCCGCCGCCGAAGCCCTCTGCGGCACCGAGAAGAGCGCCGGGTTCAGCCTGTTCGCGATCGGGGACGTCTCGAACAACTGTGACGTGCGGACGCTCTCGATTCCCGGGCTGACCTCGTTCCTGGCCACCGGTGACTTCAACGCCACCGTGCCGGGAGTCAACGACCTGCAGCAGCAATACCAGGCCAAGTACGGGCCCGGCGACTACAAGCCGATTCTGGCCGCCACCTACTGGAACTTCCGCTTCATGATCGGTTTCGGAGCGTTCAGCGCGTTGCTGGCCGCGGTCGGCCTGCTGCTGACCCGGCGCGGCCGGACGCCCACCGGCCAATGGTTCGGCCGGCTGGCCCTGCTGACCATCCCCATGCCGTTCATCGCGAACATGACCGGCTGGATCTTCACCGAGATGGGCAGGCAGCCCTGGGTCGTCGCCCCCAACCCGACCGGAGACCAGGCTGTGCGCATGCTCACCTCGGACGGGGTCTCCCTGGTCGGCCCGTTCTCGGTGGCCACCTCGCTGACGGTGTTCACCGTCCTCTACGCGGTCCTGGCGGTCGTCTGGTTCGGCCTGATGAAGCGGTACGCGAGCGAGGGCGTGCCGGACCTGCACCCGGACCCCTCCAGCGACGAGAGCGACGCGCCACTCAGCTTCGCCTACTGACCCTGCCCGGCATCGAGAACTGAGGAATCACCGTGGAACTGACCACCTTCTGGTTCTGCCTGATCGGCGTGCTGTGGACCGGATACCTCGTCCTGGAGGGATTCGACTTCGGCGTCGGCATGCTGCTGCCCGTGCTCGGGCGGGACGACACCGAGCGACGGGTCCTGATCAACACCATCGGTCCGGTCTGGGACGGCAACGAGGTCTGGTTGCTGGTCGCCGGGGGAGCGACCTTCGCCGCGTTCCCCGAGTGGTACGCCACCTTGTTCTCCGGTTTCTACCTGGCCCTGCTGCTGATCCTGGTCGCACTGATCCTGCGCGGGGTCGCCTTCGAGTACCGCGGCAAGATCGACGATCCGAGCTGGCGGCGGCGCTGGGACATCGCCATCGTCGTCGGGTCGGCCCTGCCCGCCCTGCTCTGGGGGGTGGCGTTCGCGAACATCGTCGCGGGTGTGCCGATCGACGCCGACAAGCAGTTCACCGGCACCCTGCTCACCCTGCTGAACCCGTACGGACTGCTCGGCGGCCTGACCACGCTGTCGTTGTTCGCCCTGCACGGCGCCCTGTTCCTGGGATTGCGCACGACGGGTGAGCTGCGCGAGCGGGCGATCAAGCTCGCAGCGACTCTCTCCGTGCCAACGCTGGTGATCGCGGGTGGCTTCGCGGTGTGGACCCAGTTGGCGCACGGTCAGGGCTGGACCTGGGTCGTGGTGGCCATCGCCGCGCTCGGGCTGCTCGGTGCGGCGCGCGCGGCGTCGCTGGGGCGGGAGCTGGCCGGATTCGCGTTCACCAGCGTCGTGATCGTCGCCGCCGTGGTGCTGATCTTCGGCAGCCTGTTCCCGGACGTGATGCCCTCCAGCACCGATCCCGCCTTCTCGCTGACCGTCGACAACGCCTCCTCCACCCATTACACCCTCGTGGTGATGACCTGGGTGGCGGTCGTGCTCACTCCCGTCGTGCTGGTCTACCAGGGGTTCACCTACTGGGTGTTCCGCCGGCGTCTCGGTGTCGGGAACATCCCAGCCAACAGTGGGCTGCCCCGCCTCGTCCGCACCCGGTCCGCTGAGAACGCCTGAACCGGAAGGATTTCCATGCGCCCGCTGGATCCACGGCTGCTTCAGCACGCCCGCGCGGCGCGCGGCTACGTCGCTCTCTCGGCGACCCTCGGCGTCGTCACCGCGGTGCTGGTGGTCGCCCAGGCGCTGCTCCTGGCGGACGTCGTCGCCGCCGTGGCCATGGACCATGCGCGGGCCGGCGATGTCCGGACCCAACTGCTGGTCCTCGCGGCGCTGGTGCTGGTCCGGGCCGGGGTCGCCGGAGTCCAGGAGCGGTACGGCCACCGGGCCGCCACGACGGTCATCCGCCAGTTGCGCACGGCCCTGCTGGACCGGGTGAGTGCCGGGGTTCGCGAGCCGGCCGCCGATCAGGACGGCGCCGGGATCGCGGTGCTGGCAACCCGGGGCCTGGACGCGCTGGAGGGATACCTGACTCGCTACCTTCCGCAGCTGCTGCTGGCCGCCACCGTGACCCCCGCCCTCCTCGTGGTGATCTGGTGGCAGGACCGGATCGCCGGGATCACCATCGCCCTGACCTTGCCGCTGATCCCGCTGTTCATGGCGCTGGTCGGGCTCAGCACTCAGGCGGCCGCCGACCGGAGCCTGAGCACCCTGCAGCGCCTCGGCGCCCAGGTCCTGGACCTGATTGCCGGGCTGCCGACGCTGCGGGCCCTCGGCCAGGCCTCCGCTCCGGTCCGCCGGGTCCGCGAGGTTGGCGAGGCGTATCGGCGCACGACGATGCGCACGCTGCGCTCGGCGTTCCTGTCGGCCCTTGTCCTGGAGACCCTGACCACCCTGTCGGTCGCGCTGGTCGCGGTCGGCATCGGCCTGCGCCTCGTCCAGGGGGAGCTGACCCTGCGCACCGGGCTCACGGTGCTGCTGCTGGCGCCCGAGGTGTATCTGCCGCTGCGGCAGGTCGGTGTGCACTTCCACGCCAGCGTCGACGGGTTGGCCGCCGCCGGGCAGGCTTTCGAACTGCTGGAGCGAACAGCGGTCCCGGCCGGCAGCACGCCCGCACCGGACCTGCGGAGCACGACGATCCGATTCGAGGGGGTGGACGTCGTGCACGCCGGGAGTGAGCGGGCCACCCCGTGCGGGTTGGACGCAGAGCTGCGCCCGGGGCAGGTCCTCGCCCTGACCGGCCCGAGCGGGACCGGCAAGTCCAGCGCGCTCGCGGTGCTGCTCGGCTTGCGTCGCCCCGACCGCGGCAGGATCACGCTCCGCTCCAACGGTCCCGGCCCAGCGCTCGAGGTCGATCTGCAGGACATCGATCCGCAGAGCTGGTGGTCGCAGGTGGCGTGGGTGCCGCAGCACCCGGCCCTGGTGCCCGGAACGCTGGCCGAGAACGTCCGGCTGACGGCCGCGCACGCCGAGGACGCGGACCTGCAGCGGGCCGCGGCGATCACCGGGCTCGACGCCGTCGTTGCTGCCCTACCGGGCGGCTGGTCCACCCGGATCGGGCAGGGTGGGCTCGGACTGTCCGCGGGCCAGCGCCAGCGGCTCGCCCTCACCCGGGTGCTGCTCAGCCCGGCGCCCCTCGTGGTGTTGGACGAGCCCACCGCGCACCTGGACGCCGAGGCCGAAAAGGCCGTACTGGCGGCCGTCACCGTGCTCAAGAACGCCGGGCACACCGTTGTCCTGGTCGCCCACCGGCCCGCGCTGTCGGTGATCGCCGATCAGGTGGTCGCCGTGGTCAGTGGCCGCCCTGCAACCGCGGCCGCGGCATGAACGCCGAGCGGCCGTTGCGCCGCAGCCTGGCCGCGATGCAGACCGACCCGTGGCGGGTCGGCCTCGCCGCTGTCACCGGTTCCGCCGCACTTTTGTGCGCGATCGCCCTGATCGGCACCTCCGGCTGGCTGATCTCCCGGGCTGCCCAGCAACCGCCCGTGCTGTACCTCATGCTCGCCGTGGTCGCGGTCCGGGCCTTCGGGATCGGGCGAGGCGTGCTGCGCTACGCGGAGCGGCTGGCCGCCCACGACGTCGCCCTGCGCGGGGTGGTCACCCTGCGCACCACGCTGTACGCCCGGCTGGCGGCGGCGGATCCGGCGGTGGCCGCCGACCTGCGCCGCGGAGATCTGCTGACCCGGATCGGGGCCGACGTCGATGCTCTCGGCGACGTCGTCGTCCGCTCGCTGCTGCCGTTCGCCACCTCCGCCCTCACCGGCGTGCTCAGCGTGCTGGCGCTCGCGCTGGTGTTCCCGCCGGCCGGGGCCATCCTGGCGCTGGCGCTGCTGATCGCCGGGATCGCTGCCCCGGCGCTGGCGGGCCTGGCCGCTGGGCGAGACGTGCGGGACACCGCCGCCGCTCGCGCCCAGCTGAGTGCCGAGGCGCTGGCCCTCCTGGACGGCATGCGTGAGCTCTCAGTGGCCGGCGCACTGCCGGAACGCCGGATCCGGCTCGAGCGGGCGGAGGCCGACCTGGCCCGTTCGCTGGACCGGGCCGCCCGCCCGGCGGCCTGGGCGGCCGCGCTGTCGAGCACCGCGATGGGAGCGGCGGTGATCGGCTGCCTGGCCGCCGGGGCGCTCGCCGTGGCTGACGGCCGGCTGCGTCCGGTACTGCTGGCGGTGCTCACCCTGGTCCCGCTCGCGGTTGCGGAGGTGGTCACCGGGCTACCCGCGGCGGCTGCCGGACTGGTCCGCGCCCGGAGCGCCGCCGAGCGCATCGCCGTCCTGCTGGACGCGCCGCCCGCCGAATCGGCCTCCGTGCCGGTCATCGCCCCGGCACCGGCCACCGACCTGCATGGCACCGGCCCGCAGCTACGAGCCGATCGGCTCAGCTGTGGCCGGAGCAAGCAGCGACCCGTGGTGCAGCGAGTACACCTCGACCTGCCCGCCGGTCGCCGAGTCGCGATCGTCGGGCCGAGCGGTGGCGGCAAGAGCACCCTGCTGCTGACGCTGGCCGGGCTGCTGCCCGCGCTGGACGGGGAGCTCACCCTGGACGGGACGGACCTGGCGACGATGGCGCCGAAACAGGTCCGCCGCACGATCCACCTGTGCGCGGACGACGCGCACGTGTTCACCACGACGGTCCGGGAGAACCTGCGGGTGGCCCACCCCGGCGCGGACGACACCGAAATCCGCTGGGCCCTGGAGCAATCCGGCCTCAGCGACTGGCTGGCCGAACTCGCCGACGGGCTCGACACCATGATCGGCGATCCGTCCGGCCCCGGCGCCGGGCTCGGAGCCTGGCCGCTGTCCGGCGGCGAACGGCGGCGATTGCTCATCACCCGCGCCCGGCTCAGCGGCGCGGACATCCTGCTGATCGACGAGCCGGCCGAGCACCTCGACCCGCACCTCGCCGACACCCTGGTCGAGGAGCTGTTCGCAACCGGCCGCACCGTCGTCCTGGTCACCCACCGGCTCTCGCCGTTGCACGCCGCGGACGAGGTCGTCGTAGTGGCGGACGGCGGGATCGTTGCGCGCGGCAGCCCCGACGATCTGGTGGCCGAGTACCCGCCCTACCGGGAGGCCTGGCTGGCCGAACAGGGCTTGACTCCACGGCAATTCATCCCTGCCAGGACCTGAGGCGGTCAGGTCGGGGCACGGCGGATCCAGGTCGACATGGGCTCGACCGGTCCCGAGGAGACAGGACGTTGTGCCCTGTCCGGCCGAGTGTCTCGTGGCGAGACTTGAAAGCACACACAGGAGATGAATATGAACACTGAGCACACCGAAACCGTCAAAACCATCGAGAACACGGAGAAACTGGCTCGCGTGATCGTCGGAGTCGACGGGTCGGCGCAATCGCAGCAGGCGCTGCGCTGGGCCGCGCAGTTCGCGAGCATGACCGGTGCCCATCTGGTGGCCGTGGGCGCCTGGGAGCTTCCGGGCACGATTGGCTGGGCCGCCTGGCCGCAGGACTGGGATCCCGGCCGCGACGCTGAGAAGGCACTCACCAGCACCGTCGACGACGCTTTCGGCGCCGACCGACCGAAGAACCTGCGCCTGATCGTCCGCGAGGGCGGCGCCGCTCGGATTCTGCTGGAGGAGTCCAAAGGTGCGCAGATGCTGGTCGTCGGCAGCCGAGGCCTCGGCGGGTTCATGGGCCTGCTGCAGGGATCGGTGAGCGCCAATGTCGCCGAACACGCCGCCTGCCCGGTCCTGGTCGTCCATGGCGAGACGATGCCGAAACCTGTGGCCTGCGCGCGCTGAGTGCCGAGATCGACGGGCTCGACGGCGCCGCGCCGGCCGAGGCACGCCACCGCACCATCGTTTTCGCCCGGGCGACCTGAAATGGCTACCCTGTCGCGACGTCGCGTCGGGTACTGCCGATCACCCCGAGCAGGCAGGCGGCGCCGGCGGCGGCGATGAGGACCAGCGATCCGACGGCGTTGGCGCCGGCCAGCGCGAGGTCGGGCACGTGCTGGAAGATGCCGAGGGTCTGGATCCAGTCCGGAATGCTCAGCAGGTCGCCCAGCAGAGCCAGCGTTCCGCCGACCAACAGCGGCGCCCAGGCCAGCCAGTGCCACCGCGGCGAGCGGCCGATCAGCAGAGCGGTCCACCCGGCGGCGGCGACCACCGCCGGCCACTGGCCCACGGTGTAGCCGAAGGCGCGCAGCGCGACGTCCGTCCCGGTGATGGCGGTCGGCGCCACCACGGCGCTGAGGGCGCCGGTGACCAGGAGGATGATGGCGCTGCCGGCGGCGGCCACCACCAGCTGTGCGGCCAGCGGCTCCCAGCGACGTCGTCCCGTGGTGAGCAGGTAAGCGGTGCGACCGATCAGCTCGTCCTGCCGGGCGCCGAGAACGCACAGCACCGCGAACGCGCTGACCATGAGGCCGACCAGCGTTCCGCAGTAGGCGAAGTAGCCGGCGACTGGATCGCCCGTACCGAGCTGTGATCCGAGAAAGCCTCCGACATCGCCCTCCTGACTCTGCTGGACGACCCCGGAGCCCATGGCGGAGAACACCGTCCCAATGCCCGCCACGGCCACCGTCCAGGTGATGATCGAACGGCGGGCGAGTCGTGCGGCCAAGCCGAGACCGGAGTGCACGTTGAGCCGGGCATCGTGGCGATCGCGCCGCCGCACCAGCCCGGCGCCGTACTCGCGCCGATCGGACAGCGCCTCGGCCAGCGCGGCCAGTGCCAGGACCACGAGCAGGTAGATCGCGAGCGCCCACCAGCGGTTGCTCTGGAAGGGGCGGACGGTGGCGCGCACGGCAAGCGGGCTGAGCCAGTTCAGCCAGCCGACATGCTGCGTGTCGGCGAAGGCGCGGGTCGCGAACCCCGCGGCGACGGTGGCGAACCCCAGGAGACGGGCGTCGGTGGTGGTGGGAGCCACTTGCGCGAGCACCAGGGTGAGGACCGCGATCAGGAGAAAGGTGAGCCCGATGACGCAGCCGAAGGTCAGAGCGCCCGGCCAGCTGACGGCGTCCACGCGGCCGGCGTTCAGGCCGACGGCGACGGCACAGCCGAGCGTGAGAACTGTTGCCACTAGTGCTATCACCGCAAAGGCGCTGCGCAGCGGGACCCGGGGGCCAATGCCCGCAGATCGCAAGAGCTCCGTGGTGCCGTCATCCTCGGCCGCCCGTGTCAGTGAGACCGCGAGGAGCACCGCAACGATCGCCACCAGGATCGTGGCGATGGCCCCGATCTCCCAGGTGAACATCAGCGCCGGCGTGCCTGGCTCCGCCAGGGCGCCGTACAGCAGCGTCGAGGCGGCATCGTGCTGGGCCAGCTCCGTGGCCATGCGGCGCTGTTCCGGCGTCGCATACGTCGACTGATAGGCCGACACGGTCACGCCCGCCAGCGCGATCACGAGCACCGACCACGACGTGATCATCCACCGGTGCCGACGAAACATGAGCCGCGCGGTCATCATCGCGCTGCCACCTCGTAGTGCCGCAGGAAGAGATCTTCCAGCCGGGCCGGCGTGCAGGTGATGTCTTGGGCCTCCACCCCGGCCAGCAGGGCCAGCACCGCCGGAACCCGTTCGCGCGGAACGCTCAGATGAAGGTCGTGACCGGTCCCGACGGGGTGCACCCCGATCGATCGCAGCCCTTCCGTGATGACAAGCAGTTGGCCGTCGCGAAGCTGAGCCGACACGTCGGAGGCAGCCAGGTGCCGCATCTCGGCGAGGCGTCCGGACTCGACCAGCCGGCCGTCCTTGATGATCGTCACGGACTCGCAGAGTGCTTCGGCCTCGGCCAGGATGTGGCTGGACAGCAGGACTGTTCGCCCGGCCAAGGTGGCCTCGCGCACGCAGCGCTGGAAGAGTTCCTCCATCAGCGGGTCGAGACCTGAAGTCGGCTCGTCGAGGACGAGAAGTTCGGTCCGAGCGGCGAAGGCGGCGATCAGAACAACCTTCTGCCGGTTGCCCTTTGAATAGGTGCGCACCAGCTTGTGGGTGTCCAGCGCGAACTCGGCCACGAGTCGTCGTTCGGTGGCGAGATCGCGGCTTCCGCGCAGCCCGGCCAGGGCGTCGAGGACCTCCTGCCCGGTGAGGTTCGGCCAGAGGTTCACCTCACCGGGGACGTAGGAGATCCGCCGGGTGATCTCGGCGGCGTGCCGGGCGGGGTCGAGGCCCAGGACGCGGACCCGACCGGCGGTGGCGCGGTAGAGCCCGAGAAGGACCCGGATCGTCGTTGATTTCCCGGCGCCGTTCGGGCCGAGGAAGCCGTGCACCTCGCCGGTGCGCACGGTCAGATCGAGACCGTCGACGGCGGCGAAGTCGCCGAATCGCTTGACCAGATGCTCCACTTCGACGGCCGGGGTCTGAGGCATCTGCAAGTCTCATCTCTGCTTGTCAGTGGCGGGCTCTGCCCGACGACTTCAGGCGATCGGGGTGCGAATGATGTCCACCGGAGTCGATCGCAACGCCTGCGTCTCTTCCTGGACCTGCTCCGTTCCCTTCGGGCTGTGGATGATCGTGACCGGGCAGGGTGCCGAGTGGATCAGGGCGTGGCTGACTGATCCGAGCATCAGCCCGGCGAATCCACCGTGCCCTCGGGAGCCGACGACGAGCAGCCCGGCCGAGGTTGCCGCCTGGGCCAAGGCATGGGCAGGGATTCCCTCGACGACCTGCTCGGTGATGCTCAGGCCCGGATACGCCTGCCGAGCGATCTGCGCGGCGGCGGAAGCGTTGGTCCGGGCCGCTTCTCGGGCTATGGTGTCGAAGTCCGGGCGTCCGTCGTCCTCCGGGTGGATGTACGCCTCGGCCCAGGCCTCGGAGGCCAGCGTGCGGTAGGCCGAAACGATGACCAGTTCGGCGCGGGCCGCCGCGGCCAGGTCGGCGCCGTAGCGGACGGCCTCGTGCGAACTCGCCGATCCGTCCACTCCAACCACCACCGCTCGGCCCGGGCTGGGGAGGACGGATTCACCGCGCACCACCACGACGGGACACCGGGCATGGGCACTCACGGCGAAGGCGACCGATCCCAGGACGGCCCCGGCCAGGTCGCCGTGACCGCGAGTGCCGACCACGAGAAGCTCAGCTTCGGTGGAGAACTCGATCAGGGTGGCGGGCACGCGAGCTACCAGGGTGACGGCCGAGACGTCGATGAGGTCGGCGATGGCGCGGGCGCGTTCTGCGCCGGACCTGGCGACTCGCGTGACGTTCGCGTCGTCGACATCGGGCCGGCCGAAGGGGCCCATCGGGCTCGGGATGAAGCCCACGTAGTCGAGGACGTGCAGGACCGTCAGGGCCCGGCCCCGCCGTTCTGCTTCGGCAGCGGCCCACTTGAGCGCGGCCAACGAATGATCCGACCCGTCGTACCCGACGACGACCCGCCCCGCATGCGTCGGTCGGCGCAGGTTGAACCGCCGGGGGTCTGACGATGCTCGTGTCACCGGGATCGGAATGCGGTCAGGCTGGATGCGGTCAGGCTGGATGCGGCCACGAACTCGGGCCGAGCCGGCGCCCGATCGTCGACGTCGGTCTCGTCAAGGCTGAGCCCGGTCAGCGGTCCGGGCCGGGTCTGGGCGAGATGGCGGGGTACGGCCAGCACCGGGCAGGGCACGGCTTCCAGCACGGCATGGCTGACGGATGCGCGCACCAGCCCGGACAGGGCCCCGGTGCGCCCGCCGATCACCAGCAGCGTCGCGTCGACCGACAGCCGCAGCAGGGCTTTCGCGGGCTCCTCTTGACTGAGTGCCATGGAAACCCGGGCGCTGGCGGGAGCCTGCGCCACGAAGGCGGACAGCAGGCCCTGGACCCGCTCTCGCCCCTGCTCGGGTGTCTCCTCGCCGCGCAGCGAGTAACTGTGCACCAGGAGCACCTCGCAGGCCCTCCCGGCCGAGGCCGCATACGCGGCTTGGACCACGGCGGCATCCGTGGGGTGCTCGCTTACCCCGACCACGATCAGCGGTGGCTCACCAGGGCGGCCGTCGTGCTTGGCCGGACGGTCCGGGACAACAAGGATCGGGCACCGGCTGCTGTTGAGCAGCAACCCGCTGACCGATCCCAGGCCCAGCGACTGCCGGCCGTACCGGTCCCGCGTGCCGACCACCAGGAGGTCGGCCCACAGCAACGGTTCACGGTTCGGACCGACCTCACCCTCGCCGAGACAGTACGTGGTCACGTTCAGCTGTGGGTGGCTGGCCCGCACCGACACGGCCGCTGCGTGCAAACCCTGCAACGCGGTCGCCTGGGCCAGATTTCGCTCCCGCTGGAGGCCGAAGGTGTTGAGCCCGGGATCCAGCTTTGGACGCACAACGGTGACCACCGCCAGATCGATGCCGCGCCGCTGCGCTTCATCGGCGGCAGCCAACAGCGAGAGAGCCGGCTCGCCATGCTCGTCCAGACCCACGACGACGCAGCCGCGCCCTTGGTTCTCCGGCACGCTCATCGCGCACCTCCTATGGTCTCGGAATCCAACGTCTGTGCCGGTCCTGCGGTGGTGCGGATGGCAGTGCTCCGACACTTCAACTCTCCGGCGATTACCCACGCCGGCCAAGAGGTCAAAGGTCCCGAGGGACGGGCACACCGACCCTCACCTGCCGACGCCGGCGCTTCAGGCGACCGGCACGGCTGATGGCCGGGCCCAGGGGGTCCGGCCATCGGGTGCGGAATCGCTTGGCTGCGGTGGCGATCCGTGGAGGGTGGTGTCAGCGCAGGACGCTGTGCTTCTGAACCACAGGGATGCGTTCCCAGACCTGTCCGAGGCCGAGGACGTGGCCGGCGTTGGCCAGAGCAAGGGTGACCAGAGCCAGGGCGTAGATCAGGTGGTCGTCCATGAAGAGGTTGTTCTCCGGGGGCAGGACGGCGGTCCACATCAGGACCAGCAGGAGGGCGCCGCTGGCGGCCGCGATCCGGATGGCGATGCCGGCGATGAGAGCCGTGCCGATGCCGGCGAGGCCGATCATGAACAGCCAGTCGGCCCAGGCCTGGCCGGCGATGTTCTGGTAAAGGTCAGCGAACGGGCCCGCGGTGGCATGGCCGAGGAATCCGCTGGTGGGGCTGCCGCCGTTGATCCAGGCTGCCTTGGACTCGGTTTCGTGGCCGAGCCCGAAGAGCTTGTCGAGGAAGGCCCAGAGGAAGACCCAGCCGAGGGCGATCCGCAGGGCGGCGGTGACGTAGCCGAATGCCTTCGCCCGGCTCGCGGCGACGATCTGGCCGGTGACGGGTGTGGTCGTTGTCGATTCGGTGGCGCGGGCGGCGGGGATACGCCTGCCCGACGTGGTGAGTGCCATCTGGGACCTCCTCAGGTCCTTGGCTGCCCGGTGCGTCCGGACTGGCCTGATACCTACTTTTGCGCTGCCGGAACCTGACCGGCAGGGCCGATGGGCGCGGTTCTTTGGGCCATTGGTCCCGGCGCCTGGAGCAGGCGGGCCGCCAGAGCGGGCAGGCCGAGGGCCGGGACCGCGTAGAACCAGGCCCACCGGCCGAACAACAGCAGTGCCAGGTGGAACGCGATCGCCGCGGCGACCCCCTTGTGATTGGCTCCTGCGCAGGCCGGTCCCGATCAGGTTCGCGTGAGCACGACCTTGAGCGCGCCGGTGTCGGCGGCGTCGGCGAAGACGGAGTAGGCCTCGATGAATTCGTCCAGCCGGAACCGGTGGGTGACGAACTTGCCGGCATCGATCTGGCCGGTGCTGATCAGGCGCAGCAGGGTGGGTGTGGAGGACGTGTCGACCAGTCCGGTGGTGATGTGCAGGTTCTTGATCCACAGGTCTTCGAGGTGCAGCGTCGCGGGTGTGCCGTGGACTCCGACGTTGGCCACGTGCCCGCCGGGGCGGACCAGTCGGGTGCACAATTCGAACGTCTCCGGTTTGCCGACCGCTTCCACCACGACGTCGGCGCCGAGCCCGCCGGTCAGCTCCATCACCCGGGCGAGCGGGTCCTCGGTGGAGTTCTCGATGACGACGTCCGCACCGAACTGTTCGGCGGACTTGAGCCGGGAGGCTGCCGGGTCGATGGCGATCACCGTGCCGGGGGAGTACAGGCGGGACGTGAGGATCGCGGCCAGTCCGATCGGGCCCGCTCCCACGACCGCGACCGTGTCACCTGGTCGTACCCGTCCGTTGAGGACGCCGACCTCGTACCCGGTGGGCAGGATATCGGCCAGCATCAGCACGTCATCGTCCGAAACACCCTCTGGGACCGGGTATGTGGAGGTGTCGGCGAACGGCACGCGGACGTACTCGGCTTGGGTGCCGTCGATTCGATGGCCGAGGATCCAGCCACCGCCGCCCAGGCATTGCCCGTACATCGCCTCGCGGCAGAACCGGCAGTGCCCACAGGCGGAGATGCACGAGACCAGCACCCGGTCGCCAGGCTGCACGGTCTTCACCGCGCTGCCGACCTCGATGATCGTTCCGACCGCCTCATGGCCGAGAATCCGACCGTCGGTCACGGCCGGCACATCGCCCTTGAGGATGTGCAGGTCGGTCCCGCAGATGGTGACGGCATCGACGCGGACGATGGCGTCGGTGTCGTCGCGCAGCTGAGGATCCGGAACCTCCTGCCAACTCTTCTGTCCGGGACCGTGATACACGAGTGCCTTCATTGTCTGTCTCCTTCTCTTGTCGAGTCCGAGCGCCAGTCGATCGTTCGCCAAGGCAAAGAGCAGACCGGCCGGCCACTCCAACCTCTGCCGGATTGCCGGTTCGACCCAGAGGCGAAGGTCCCGAAGTCGCGTCCGCTTCGGGACTTCTCCGAAAAGGGTTGAGCGCCGATTGCCCGGCCATTGGGGACCTTCGGCTGTAGGAACGCCCGTGGACCGCAGTCAGGCTGATGCTGTCACCCAGAACGACAGGCCGTAAGCCACCGCGGCACGGGGGATTTGACCCCGGATGACCTGGTTCGCCAGGCACAGCCTGGCATTCATGAGAAAACGAGTCATCCAGGAGGATCCGATGACCAACACACAACCCGGGCCCGTCGTTACGGGTGTGGACTACTCCGCCCCGAGCGGGGCCGCAACGACCTACGCGGCTCGGGAGGCACGCCGTCGCGGCCTCGGCCTCCTCCTCGTCCATGGATTCTTGAGCACTGCCCCAGAGGGGGAGCAGATCTCGATCGGCGACAACCAGGCGCTCATCGTGGCCGCTGAGGAGCGGCTGGCGGAGACCGCGGCCGCGGTGCGTCTCGACTATCCCGACCTGCGAATATCGACGAAAGTCCTCGCCGGATCCGGCGGAACGGCATTGGTTCAGGAATCGGCATCGGCCAGTCTCATTGTCGTCGGCGCCCGCGGCCGCGGCGGCTTCACCGGACTTCTGCTGGGCTCGGTGGCCGCGCAGGTCAGTGCCCACGCGCGATGCCCCGTCGTCGTTGTTCGACCAGCGCTCGCGCCCGTGGCCGGAGGTTCTGGCCCGAGGCCGGTCCTGGTCGGGATCGACAGTTCCATGCCATCTGCTGACGTGCTGAGCCTGGCGTTCGACGAGGCTGCGGGGCGCGGTGCTGAGCTGCTGGCCGTGCACGTCTGGTCGGTCGTCGAGATGTCGGAGTTGAACGTCCGCACGGTGTGGTCCCACAATCCGGCCACCGCCCGGATCCAACTACATGCCAGCGCCGACCGGGTTCTGACCGAGGCGCTGGCCGGCTGGGAGCAGAAGCATCCCGGCATCATCGTCAGGCGCCGAACGATCCACGGCGACGACCCGGCGGCCACACTGCTCGACATCGCCGGCGAGGTCTGGTCCGATTTGATCGTGGTCGGCGCCCGTGGGCGCGGCGGATTCCCGGGCAAGGTGCTCGGTTCGGTCAGCCAGACGATCGTCGCTCACGCCCAGACCTCGGTCGCGGTTGCCCGCCCGCACGGGCATGAGGAGCCTCGCTCCATGGCGCAACTGTGCAACCCGAAGTCCGCCGCCACCAGTAGGAACAGCGTAGTTGCGGCCGTGACGACGAGCGCGGGCGTGTAGTCGGCCAACCGACGCGTCCTGCATTCCACCAGAAACCGAGGCCTTAGGGGCAGCCGTTTCGGGCCCTTCGTCCCTGGTGCGCGCGGGCGCCTGGGAGCAGGCTCGGGAGCACGAAAAGAGCCACAAATGCATCAGTGGAAGAGGGATCCGTCATGGTCGTCATCAGCACCGAACGTGAAGCCTGGCAAGGATTCGCCGGTTCGCGCTGGCGCGAGGGGGTCGACGTCCAGGACTTCATCCTGCGCAACGTCACCGCCTACAGCGGTGACGAGACGTTCCTGAGTGGACCCACGACCCGTACCGTCACCCTGCATGAGCAGGTCTCGCGGTTGGTGGAGGTGGAGCGGGAGCGAGGAATCCTCGACGTCGATGTGACAACGCCATCGACGATCACCAGCCATGCGCCCGGGTACCTCGACCGCGAGGCCGAGCTGATCGTGGGCCTGCAGACCGACCAGCCGTTGAAGCGGGCGATCATGCCGCGCGGCGGCCTGCGCCTGGTAGAGACCGGGTTGGCAGCGTACGGGTACGCGCTCGACCCGGCGGTACGGGAGATCTTCACGAAGCACCGGAAGACGCACAACGACGGTGTTTTCGACGCATACACGCCGCAGATCCTGGCGGCCCGCAAGGCCGGGATCGTGACCGGCCTGCCGGATGCCTACGGGCGCGGTCGGATCATCGGTGACTACCGCCGGGTCGCGCTTTACGGTGTCGACCGGCTGATCGAGGTCAAGCGAGCGGAGAAGGTCACTCTGGACGCCAGCCACTCCGATGAGGCGACCATCCGTGACCGCGAGGAACTGGCGGAGCAGATCCGCTCCCTGGGCGAACTGGTCGAGATGGCAGCCGGATACGGGTACGACGTCCGCCGGCCCGCAGCCAACGCCCGCGAGGCGATCCAGTGGACCTACTTCGCCTACCTGGGAGCCACGAAAGAGCAGAACGGGGCAGCCATGTCGCTGGGGCGTACCTCCACGTTCCTGGACATCTTCCTGCAGCGTGACCTGTCCGAGGGGCGGTTGAGTGAGGAGCAGGCGCAGGAGCTCATCGACGATCTGGTGCTCAAACTGCGGATCATCCGGTTCCTGCGGACGCCGGAGTACGACGCGCTGTTCTCCGGTGACCCGACCTGGGTGACCGAGTCGATCGGCGGGATCAGCGCCGACGGGCGCTCGCTGGTCACTCGTACCTCGTTCCGGTTCCTGCAGACCCTGTACAACCTCGGGCCGGCCCCGGAGCCGAACCTCACCGTGCTCTGGTCGCCGCGGTTGCCGGAGCCGTTCAAGCGGTTCTGCGCCCGGGTGTCGATCGACACCAGTTCGATCCAGTACGTCAGCGACGAACTGCTGAGGCCGAGGTTCGGCGACGACACCGGGATCGCCTGCTGCGTGTCGGCCACCCAGATCGGCAAGAGCATGCAGTTCTTCGGCGCTCGGGCCAACCTGGCCAAGGCCCTGCTGTACGCGATCAACGGCGGCCGCGACGAGATCAGCGGTGTGCAGGTCGGCCCGGCGATGGAACCGCTTCGCGGCGACGTGCTGGACCACGACGAGGTGATGGAGCGGTTCGACCAGGTGATGGACTGGCTGGCCGAGACCTATGTCGACGCCCTCAACGTGATCCACTACATGCACGACAAGTACGCCTACGAGCGGCTGCAGATGGCTCTGCACGACTACCCGGTCCGGCGCACCCTCGCCTGCGGGATCGCCGGGCTCTCGGTGGCGGTGGACTCGCTCTCGGCGATTCGGGCCGCACGGGTGTATCCGATCCGGGACGAGACCGGACTGGTCGTGGACTACAGGATCGAGGGAGAGTTCCCCACCTATGGCAACGGCGAGCCCGTCGCCGACGACCTGGCGGCTCAACTGGTGCACACGTTCATGCGCAAGCTCAGCAGCTGCCGCACCTACCGGAAGGCCGAGCCGACCCAGTCCGTGCTCACGATCACCTCGAATGTGGTCTATGGCAAGCACACCGGCAACACCCCGGACGGTCGCCGGGCGGGCGAGCCGTTCGCGCCGGGCGCCAACCCGATGAACGGGCGCGACACCCACGGGCTGATGGCCTCGGCGCTGAGCGTCGCCACCATCGACTACGACGACGCCCTGGATGGGATCTCGCTGACCGCCTCCACCGTTCCGGCCGCGCTGGGTCGCACCCGCGAGGATCGGATCGGCAACCTGGTCGGCGCCCTCGACGGTTTCATCGATGCCCGCGGCTTCCACCTGAACGTGAACGTCCTGGACCGCGCCACGTTGCTGGATGCGATGGATCACCCGGAGAAGTACCCGAACCTCACCATCCGGGTCTCCGGGTACGCGGTCAACTTCGTCCGTCTCACCCCGGAGCAGCAGCGCGACGTGGTCAACCGGACCTTCCACGGAAGCGTCTGATGAGCGTGGAACTCCCGTTCCCGGTGGTCGATTCACCATCCCCAACGGCGAAGCCACCGGTTCGCGGCTCGGTGCACTCCTGGGACCTGTCCGTGGGCGTCGACGGGCCGGGCACCCGATTCGTGATGTTCACCGCCGGCTGCCCGCTGCGCTGCCTGTACTGCGAGAACCCCGACACCTGGACGGCGGCCGGCGGTCGGTCAATGGCGCTGAGCGAAGTCATGGAGCGGGTGCACCGGTATGAGCCGGTGCTGAAGACCAGTGGCGGGGGAGTGACCATCTCCGGCGGAGAACCACTGGTCCAGCCCCGATTCACCGCAGCGTTCCTGCGCGAGTGCCACCGCTCCGGGCTGCACACCGCCCTGGACACGTCGGGCTACCTCGGCGCCCACGCCTCGGACACACTCCTGGATGACGTCGACCTGGTCCTGCTCGACATCAAGTCCTACCAGCCCGACCTCTACCGGCACGTCACCGGCCACGAGATCGCTCCCACGCTGCGCTTCGCCGAGCGGCTGGCCGCACGATCCACGCCGGTCTGGATCCGGTTCGTCCTGGTTCCCGGATTGACCGACGCCCCGGAGAACGTCGAGGGCCTGGCCGATTTCGTCGCGGGCCTGCCGAACGTGGAACGTGTCGACGTGCTCGGCTATCACCGGCTCGGGGTGCCGAAGTACGGCGCTCTGGGCATCACGTACCCGCTGACCGGCACCCCCGAACCGACCCAGGCGCAGCTCGAGGCCGCCCGCCGTAGATTCCGTGACCGCGGCCTCACCGTCACCTGAACCCACCTGACCAGGGCGGGCTCTTGCGAAGCAGAAATCATCATGATCGCTACGCCCAGTGCTTGACCGAAGACATCTTCGCTATCGCCAGACTGCTGCGGCCGGGCGGACGGTTCACGCCGGCGCGGCGAGCCTTGGTGGATCACCTGGCGTAACTGTGGCCGGCGGCCCGCGTAGCAAGCGCCGCAAGAGCACAAGTCCGACAAGGGTGACACCCACCCCCATCGCGGTGGGAAGCCCCGCCGGGCCCAACGGCGAGGTGGTCACGATGTCGAACCACGCGTGGAAGAAGACCACGATCAGCAAGCTGTTACGGCCAGCATGGAAGAGCCAAGCGAAGATCCACGATGCGACCCAAATACTCATGGCGAAGCCGAAGAAGCCCACGAGCGGCATGGCGCGGTAGCTCGGTGTGATCCCGAACAGCGGCAAGTGCCAAGCCGCCCAAGGCAAGCTGACCAACCCGGCCGAGGTGACCACCGAGTGACGCTGCTCCAGCCATGGCTGTAGAAATCCTCGCCACCCGAGTTCCTCACCTACGCCGTAGAAGCCCAGATTGACGATCCACCAGAGGGCGAGCGGTAGTGATCCGAACTCGGTGGACCGGCCGAATGCTGACCAGTGCAGTGCCAGCGGTGAACCTCGCTCGATCCACGACGACAGCGGCGCCGCAACAAGCAGCAACAGCGGCGGAACCAGAACCGCGAACGCCCAGGCCTGGCCACGACCCCGCCAGGCGCGCAGCTGTCGACCCAGCCGACGCCATCCGGTCCGGCCCTCGACGCAGCGCACTACGACGAGAGCGGCTATCGCTGGGCCGAGTCCTCCGAGCAGATGCAGCGCCGGCCAGGCCCTCGTGTCGGTCCATCCCTGAACACCGGCCAGCAGAGGCAACCAGGCCGCCCAGCTCAGCAGGAACGCCAGAGCGACGAAGGCCACGACTGGGTGGCCGCGGATCAACCGGGCCAACCTCCGGATGAGGGACACAAGCCCATCGTCACGTCATGCTGGGCGGGTCGCCAGGGTCGAAGGGCCCATCTCCAGGGAGGGCAACCCGAGGCGAACTCATCGCAATGTCACGATTGGCCCCGGGCAGGCCCGGGTTGGCCGTCAGTACGACGCGAATTCACCGGCTGGGACCACCGCGCAACTCAGCGACGCCTCTGGTTTCATAGTCAAACTCTCGTTTCGGGGGACTCTCGGGCGAGTTGTTCGGCCTGGATGGCGGTCAGGGCGATTGTGTAGACGATGTCCTCGACCAGGGCCCCGCGGGACAGGTCGTTGACCGGTTTGGCCAGCCCCTGCAGCATCGGGCCGATGCTCACCACCCCGGCGCTCCGCTGGACGGCCTTGTACGTGGTGTTGCCGGTGTTCAGGTCCGGAAAGATGAAGACGGTCGCGCGCCCGGCCACCGGGCTGTTGGGTGCCTTGCTGAGGGCGACCGAGGCGATGGCCGCGGCGTCGTACTGGAGAGGCCCGTCGACCAGCAGTTCGGGTTCGCGTTCTCGGACCAGCCGGGTGGCTTCGGTCACCGTGGCCACGTCGGTTCCGGAGCCGGATGTTCCGGTGCTGAAGCTGATCATTGCCACTCGCGGTTCGATCCCGAAGGCACGGGCCGAGGCCGCGCTCTGCACGGCGATGTCGGCCAGCTGCCCGGCGTCCGGGTTCGGGTTGACCGCGCAATCGCCGTAGATCACGACTTCGTCGGGCAGGCACATGAAGAAGATCGAGGACACCAGACGCGCGGTGGGTGCGGTGCCGAGCACCTGCAGCGCCGGGCGGAGGGTCGCGGCGGTCGTGTGGACGGCGCCGGCCACGAGACCGTCAACCTCATCGAGGCGCAGCATGATCGTGGCCAGCATGATCGGGTCGGTGAGGGCCTCACGGGCCAGGTCTGGGGTCATGCCTCGGTGCCGTCGAGTCTCGACCAGGGCGTCGATGTACCGCTGTTCCACCTGAGTGGGATCGATCACTTCGATCTCGGGCGGCAGGTTCAGGCCGAGGCCGGCGGCCCGGGCGGCCACGTCGCGGGGTGGGGCGAGCAGCACGCAGCGGGCGATGCCCTGCTCCTGGGCGAGAACGGCGGCCTGAAGGGTGCGCGGTTCGGTGCCTTCCGGCAGGACGATCCGACGGTCCGCGAGCCGGGCGGCCGTGGTCAGCCGATGCCGGAAGGCGGGCGGGCTGAGGCGGGTCCGATGGGTCGGGGTCGGCAGGTTCGCGAGCCACGTCGGGTCGATCGCCTCGGCGACCGTGGACATCACGAGTCGAGCCCGGTCCAGGTCGTCGACCGGCACTTCGGGATCGACCGCGTGGACGATGGTCGCGGTCTCGTAGCTGTAGCTCGGGGTGAGCAGCACGGGCAGACCGGTCTCGGACGCCGGACGGGTCAGTTCCCAGACCCGGGGATCGGGTTCCAGTCCGACGGTGAGCAGCAACCCGGCCAGCCGGGTGCCGTTCATCGCGGCCAGGGCGACGCTGAGGATCAGGTCGTGCCGGTCGCCGGGGACGATGACCAGGCGTCCTTCCCGAAGCAGCGGCAGGATTCCCGGCACGGCTTGAGCGCCGATGATGACCTCCTTGACCCGCCGGTCGGTGTCACCGTCGTTGAGCGCCGTGACCTCGAGGTCGGCGATGATGTCGCGCACTCGCGGCCAGGTCAGTTCGGTCCGGAACGGAATCAGACCGGCCAGGGCCAGGTCTCGCTCGGCCAGCACCGCGCGGCGAGCCGCGACGGCCTCGGGGCCGGTGTCGAGCACCCGGTTGACGACCGCGCCGATCACCCGATCGTGCTCGTTGGCCCGGTAGGTCTGGGCAGTGATCGCCATCGTTTCGGCGAGGCGCTCGATCGGGTCGCCGTTCGCCGCGCCCGCGAGCAGGACGTCCGCGTCGAACGCCTTGGCCAGCGCGACGTTCATCCGGCCGGCGTAGGTCAGGCCGGGTCCTGGGGCCAGGCCCTCGATGATCACGACGTCGTGCGCGGTGATCACCGGCTCGGCGGCGGCGATCACCTGTTCCAGCAGGCTTTCCAGGGCGTTCTCGCTGAGCAAGTGCTCGACCTGGGCGACGGGGATCGGCTCGGGAGGGTTCAAGAACGCCGTGAGCCGGATCAACGCCGTTGATCGGTCGGTGGAAGTGGTGCTCGGCGAACGGGGTTGGGCCAGCGGCTTGCAGAATCCGACGTCGACGCCCTGTCGCTGGAGGGCGCCCACCAGTCCCAGGCAGATGGAGGTCAGCCCGGATCCGTGAGCGGTAGGCGCCACCACAACGGTGCGGGTCATCGGGTCGGCTCCCTGCGTTGCATGGTTGATCGTCCCGCATTTCTGCTGCAGCGGGCCCCAGCGGAGGCTTGCTCAGGTCTTGGCTGCCCGGTTGGTCAGCGCTCGCCTGGGTATGACCTTGCCGTGTCTCGCCGGCTGCAGGGTCCGAAACCATCCAGCTCATTCATCACCGCGCGCCTCCTGTCCCGTAGCCCGCGCTCTGGGCTGCACCCCCCGGTCGCTGGGACCAGGGATCGGAAACCGGATCGGGGATGATCAGCAGCGGACAGCTGAGCGAGCTCAGAATCTCCCGTCCCACGGATCTTGGGACCATGCCGGAGAGCGATCCGGGACGACTGCCGATCACCAAAAGCTGAGCATCACCGGCCAGCCGGGTCAGTGCCGCTGTCGGATCGTCGTGACCCAGCAGCACCGAGCCCCGGTCGCCCAGTGCGATATCGGCGGCGGCGATTGCCCGGGCGACGACCTCCGCAGCTCGACGAAGGACATCGGCCGGCGCCTCGTCCGGTCGATCCCGGTAGGAATGAGACAGTTCCAAGCGACAATCACGACGCAGCGATTCGGCCCAAGCGGCCCGGATGACCGCCGCATCGGACAGGACCTGACCGACGCCGGCAATCACTGCTTGGCGCTCGCGCACGCTGGATCCGGTCGGTCCTTCTGGCGGCACGACAAGCACCGGGCAGCGGGCCGCCTTCAGCAGGACGCAGCTGACCGACTCGGGACTGAAGGCTCGTCGGCCGTGCCGGCCGACGGTTCCGACCACGAGCAGTTGAGCGGCGCCCAGCGGATGAGAGCCCGCTCGAACCTGTTCCTCGCTGAGATAGTGCATGGTCACGGGCAGGTGCTGATGCCTGGTCAGCACGGACTCGACCGCCCGGCTCAGGAGTCGGCGGGCCAGGGTCTCGGCTCGTTGCTCAGCGGACCGTCGGCTACTGACGCCGAGAGCCGGGTCAAGCACTGGCCGGGACACCGTGACGATCGCGAGGACCGCCTGCCGGCGTGCGGCTTCGTCAGCGGCCGAGCGCAGCAGGTTCTTCATCCTCCAGCCACCGTCGAACCCCAGGACGACGTGGCCGGCCGCGTCGCCATCGACTGCCTTCACGGGGCACCTCCACGTTTGTTCCCTGATCCGAAGGTCCCGCTGTGTCCTGTGTCTTGGCCAGGGTCGAAAGTCCTCTCGGACGAGGCCCCCGGGCATCCTGCGGCCGGGCATCGGGACAGGTGAGTGGTCAGCTCGGGTCTTTCGGCCCTGTCGGCCGCGTGCAGGGGTGTCGAGGCTGGAGATAGGAAACTGTGGAATTCAATACGCGGAGATGGACTGCGATGACGCAACTGATGACACAACCTGCGACGAAGTACGTTTACGCGTTCAGCGAGGGTGACGCACAGCTGAAGGACCTCCTCGGCGGCAAGGGCGCCAACCTCGCCGAGATGACCCGGATCGGCCTGCCGGTCCCTCCGGGTTTCGTCATCACGACCTCCGCGTGCCAGGCCTATCTGGCGACGGGTGCTGCACCCGGCGGTGTTGAGGCCGAGATCCGCGCGCACCTGAGGGATCTGGAGCAGATGGCGGGGCGCAAGCTGGGCGAGCCCAGCGACCCGCTGCTGGTCTCGGTGCGTTCCGGGGCCAAGTTCTCCATGCCCGGAATGATGGAAACGGTTCTGGACATCGGGCTCAACGACGTCAGCGTGCAGGGACTGTCGCACCACAGCGGGGACGAGGTCTTCGCCTGGGACTCCTACCGCCGGCTGATCCAGATGTACGGAAAGACGGTGTACGGGATCGCGGGTGAGCGCTTCGATGCCGTCCTTGAGGGCGCCCGGCGGGCGGCCGGGGTCGGATCGGACTCGGATCTGCCGGCCGAGAGCCTGCGTCGTGTGATCGAGGAGTTCAAAGCGCTGGTGCGCAGCCACACCGGGCGGGACTTCCCGCAGGACCCGCAGGAGCAGTTGCTGGGGGCCATCCATGCGGTGTTCAGGTCGTGGAACTCGCCGCGGGCGATCGCTTATCGCCGGCAGGAACGGATCCCGGCCGATCTCGGCACCGCGGTGACAGTGATGGCCATGGTTTACGGCAACCTGGGATCGAATTCCGGCACCGGTGTGGCCTTTACCCGCGACCCGGCCACCGGCGAGCGCGGAGTCTACGGCGATTACCTCAGCGATGCCCAGGGCGAGGACGTCGTGGCCGGCGGCCACAACACGCTCCCGCTCAAGGAGCTCGAGCGGATCGACAAGACGAGCTTCGACCGGCTGATCGAGAACATGAACATCCTGGAGCAGCACTACCGCGATTTGTGTGACATCGAGTTCACCATTGAGCGCGGGAAGCTCTGGATGCTGCAGACCCGGGTGGGCAAGCGCACCGCGGCGGCCGCCTTCGTCATCGGCTGTCAGCTGGTCGACGAGGACGTGATCACCCTGGACGAGGCGCTCACCCGGGTGACCGGCGCCCAGCTGTCCCAGCTGATGTTCCCGTCCTTCGCGCCGTCGGCGCAGGACACGGTGATCGCGACCGGGGTGGCTGCCTCGCCGGGAGCGGCGGTCGGTGGCATCGTCCTCGATTCCGCCGGCGCCCAGGCCGCTGCCGGACCGGTGATCCTGGTCCGCCGCGAGACCACGCCCGACGACCTGCCCGGCATGATCGCCGCGCAGGCCGTGCTCACCAGCCACGGCGGCAAGACCTCACACGCCGCGGTCGTGGCCCGGGGAATGGGCAAGCCGTGCGTCTGCGGCGTCGAGGCGATCGCCATCGACGAGTCCGAGCGCACGGTCACGATCGGCGAGCTGGTCCTGCGCGAAGGTGACGTCATCTCTGTCGACGGCGCCACCGGGCAGGTCTATCGGGGTCAGGTGCCGGTGCAGCCCTCACCCGTTGTCCAGCATTTCGAGACCGGCCAGACCCCGACCGGCAGCCCGGTGATAGCAGCCGTGGATCGTTTGTTGCGGCATGCCGATCAGGTGCGCCGGCTCGAGGTGCAGGCGAATGCCGATACCCCCGCGGACGCCGTCCGCGCGCGCCGATTCGGTGCGGCCGGGATCGGCCTGTGCCGCACGGAGCACATGTTCCTCGGCGAGCGTCGCGAGCTGATCGAACGGCTGGTCCTGGCCGAGACCGATGCGCAGCAGCGCGAGGCCCTGGATGCCCTGCTACCGCTGCAACGCGGAGACTTCGCCGAGATCTTCCGGGCGATGGACGGGCTGCCGGTGACCGTCCGGCTGATCGACCCGCCGCTGCACGAGTTCCTGCCCAGGCTAGAAGAACTCACCGCCCGGGTCGCTCGTTCCGAGGCGACGCACGCCAGCGGTCCCGCCGTCGATCACGACCGGAAGCTGCTGACCGCGGTTCGCCGGATCGACGAACAGAACCCCATGCTCGGGCTGCGCGGCGTCCGCCTCGGCCTGGTCATACCCGGCTTGATCGCCATGCAGACCAGAGCGGTGGCGGAAGCGGCAGCCCAACTGGTCCGTGAAGGGCTCCATCCGAAGCCGGAGATCATGGTTCCGCTGGTCGCCACGGTTCATGAACTGGAGGCGGTGCGCCCCGAACTCGAGGCGGTGATTGCGCAGATCCCCGATGCGCCGTCCATCCCGGTCGGGACCATGATCGAGGTGCCCCGGGCGGCGCTGACGGCCGGCGAGATCGCTGAGCACGCTGACTTCTTCTCCTTCGGTACCAACGATCTGACCCAGATGGGCTGGGGATTCTCCCGGGACGACGTCGAATCTGCCTTTTTCTCCAGGTATCTCGACCTGGGGATCTTCGAAGTGTCACCGTTCGAATCCATCGACGTCAGAGGGATCGGCCGGCTGATCACGATCGCTGTGGCCGAAGGCCGAGCGGTTCGCCCCGACCTGAGCATCGGCGTCTGCGGTGAACACGGGGGTGACCCGGCCTCGATCCACTTCTTCCACCAGGCCGGCCTGGACTACGTCTCCTGCTCCCCGTACCGGGTGCCGGTGGCGAGACTCGAAGCCGGCCGCGCCACCATCACCGCAAGCGGATCCGACAGTCGCTAGCCGAGGAGCTTTCGTCATGAAACGCGTTTCTCTCCCAAGAACAACGCACACCCTCGTGCTGTCGCAACTCGCCGAACTCAACCAGCGGCTGAGCGAGCACAGGCCGAGAATCACCGCGGCCGAGCTCGGGCTCGCGGGCGCCGAGACCATGACCGGTCGACCCGATGACAAGCTTTCGGACTCGGCCGATGTGGTCCGGCTCTGCTGGGACGGGCCGCCGGAGTATCCCTACATCCACGCTCACTTCGCCATCGCCGAACAGGAGATCCCCCAGCACGTTGACCTGCACACGGCGGCCCTGACTAAGCTCGGCCGTCGGCTCGGAGTGCATCAGCAATGGGGCACCTGAGGTGGTCGACGCCCACACCGCCACACATCACGCTGAATCGACCCACGATGTCGACAACTGTTCACCCGCGGGCTGAGCGGTAAGGGCACCGCGTGGAGACGAGACCTTGAGGCTGGCTCTTGTCGCTGGGTTGACCATCAAGTGGCATGACGATCTGGCCGACGATCTGCTGGCCGTCCTGCGGGATGGCCTGAGCAACGTCGCCCGGCACGCCCACGCGTCCTCGGCCGAGGTAGAGGTCACCGCCGCGCGGTTCAGCTGGTCTGTCGAACCACGGCCACCGGACAGAGGGCGGTGTGCAGGACGCGGTGGCTGACCGACCCGACCAGCAGGCCGGAGAACCCGCCGCGACCGCGTGAACCGACCACCGCGAGTCCGGCCCGGTAGGTGGCCGCAGCGATGACTGCCGCTGCGGGACCTTGCCGGACCTGTTCCGTGACCTCCAGGCCGGGATGTGTGTTCCGGGCGGTCTGGGTGGCGATGGCGACTACTTTCTCGGCCACGCAACGGCTGTCCGCGACGTATCCGGGGTCCGGCTGGGGGTCCACCGTCGTCGTGGTCATCCCAGTCCAGACCTGAAGCAGAGCGGGCTGGTAACCGGACACCACGATCAGCCGGGCGCCGGTCTGCGCGGCCAGGTCCGCGGCGAAGCGCAGGGCCACGTCGGCGCCGGGCGAGTCGTCGACCCCCACCACCAGCGGGCGGGACGGACCGGGAAGCAGGCTGGAGTCGCCGCGCACCACGACGGTGGGGCAGGTCGCGTGCGAACTGACGGCCAAGGAGACCGATCCGAGCATGGCCGCGCCGAGCTCGCCATGGCTGCGGGTGCCGACAACGACGAGATCGGCGTCGTGAGCAGCCTCGATCAGCGTTCGTGCGACCTGGCCCCGTTCGACGACCACCCCGACCTCGATGCTGTGCGCGCTCTTCCGAGCCCGGGCCGCGCCTTCGGCCGCGACCTGGCTGATCAATTCCTCGCTCAGATCCCCCCACGGAGTCACCCCCAGGGGGCCGGGCGCCGCCTCGACGTAGTCCAGAACGTGCATCACCGTGAGCGGCGCCCGGCGTCGTTGCGCCTCTGCCGCCGCCCAGTCCAAAGCCGTGCCGGCGGACTCAGATCCGTCGTATCCGACCACTATCCTTCCCGATTGGCTCAGCATCTCGAACTCCTGCGGCTCAGCGGATCCCTCTAGTTCTGACGGTTCAAGCCTGCGCCGTTCCCCGAACCCGGGCCAAGGGGCGAAGGTCCCGAGCGACGGGTCCACCGGCCCGGTCAGCTCAACCAATCGGGTGTGTTTCGGCGGCGGCCCACTCCACGGCGGCGCAGGGCTGCTGTGAGCCGTCGTGGCCGAGCACAATTCGTCCGCTCAGGATGTCAGGTCAGCTCCTCGATCATCGGTCCCTAGTCCCGCTGGCCCTGCCGATCACGCGTGCGACCGGGCGACCGCTTCGGCATAGCGCTGAGTCAGGTCGAGAAGACGGTTGGTGTAACCCCATTCGTTGTCGTACCAGCCGAAGACCGTGACCAGATTTCCGTCGGCCTGGGTCAGTGCGGAGTCGAACACGCACGACGCCGGGTCGCCGACGATGTCGCGGGACACCAGCGGAGCCTCGCTGTAGCGCAGCACCGCACCAAGATCCCCGGCTGCTGCGGCGATGAAGGCGTCATTGACCTCGGTCGCCGTGGCCGGCTGGGAGAGTCGGACGGTCAGATCGCTGATCGAGCCGTTCTCCACCGGGACCCGGATCGCCACACCGTTCAGCCGGCCGGCGAGTTCGGGGAGCACCAGCCCGATCGCGCGGGCCGCTCCGGTGCTGGTGGGGATCATGTTGACCGCCGCGGCGCGGGCCCGGCGCGGGTCCTTGTGCGGGCTGTCCAGCAGCACCTGGTCGTTGGTGTAGGCGTGCACGGTGGTCAGGAACCCCTGCTCCACGCCGAACGCGTCATGCAGGACCTTCACCATCGGGGCCGCGCAGTTCGTGGTGCAGGACGCCGCGGAGACGACCTCGTACTGGGGATCGGAGAAGTCGTCGGAGCTGACGCCCAGAACCACGGTGCCGTCCACGTCCTTGCCCGGGACCGAGAGCAGCACCTTGCGTGCGCCGGCCTTCAGGTGGGCGGCCGCGTCGTCACGGCTGCGGAATTTGCCGGTGGCTTCGATCACCAGGTCGACGTCGAGGTCGGCCCACGGAAGCTGAGCCGGATCGCGCTCGGCGAGCATCTTGATCCGCATCCCACCGGCGAGCAATAGGTCACCCTCGGCCTTGACCACGCTCCGGGCCGGGCCGAACGTCGAGTCGTAGGCCAGCAAGTGGGCCAACACCTCGGGGGAGTAGAGGTCGTTGATCGCGACGATCTCGATCGGCGCGTCGGGGCCGTTGGTGAGGGCTTCCCGCTCCAGTGCCGCTCTGACGTAGTTGCGTCCGATGCGACCAAACCCGTTGATAGCTACTCGATAGACCATGCTGCTCGCCCTCCAATGGCGTCAATGCGCTGTTCTCGGTCCTTCCAGGCTCCTCCATCACCGTTCGGTCGCCCAGGGTCGAAAGGCCCTGCCCCTAGGGCTGACCGACCCGCATGGGCGGCCGGACCGCGGGCGCATCCTGCTTTCTGCCACCGACGCTCGCCAGCGCGATACTCACCGCCAGCACGGCAAGCAAGGGCGTCGCGAGGCTCCACCAGGTCAGCGCGGCGAAAGGCAGCGCCCCGAGAAGAATCAGCAGCAGACGGGTTCGCCGACCTTCTCGCACCCAGGGCGCGGCCACCAACACCAAGCCGGTGACAATGCCCACGGCGACGATCGCTGCCGGCGCCGCGCTGACGGCCATCAAGAGCTGGAACCCGCCGAGTGCGCTGATCAATGTCCGAAGCCAGTTCTCGCGCACGACCTGCCACAGCTGATTTCCGCTGCCAGAGCCGAGGATGGTGGCTGCGGCGAGCAGCAGCATGCCGCCCGGGACGTACCAGAGCCGCCCCACGGTGCTGAAACACAGGGTCGCCGGGACCAGCACTCCGGCCAGGCCGGCGACGCGGCGCTGTGGCGATGCCGGTTGCGAACCGCGAAGTGTCTGAGAGCTCACGATCGCCAGGACGCTCAACAGCACCGTGAGCAGACCGAGCCCAACCGGGTTCGCCTTCGCTCCGCTCCAGTCGGGGATCCGGCTTCCGGAGAAGACTTGGACCGTTCCGGCGACCACCCCGAGCGCCCCACCCAGCAATCCCAGTCTTGCGGCGACCTTCTGCCGCCTGGCACTGCTGATCACCGGGTCACCGCCGCGAGAGAACGGCGCGGGCTGCGGCGGGCATCACGCTGCGGGTGTCCAAGACGGAACGTCGCCAGGGCTTGCTGACCCGGTTCGGCGATGAGCTCGTCGAACCGCGGCTCGAACGTTGCGGGTAACCCTTGGGAATGCTCTCGGTCGATGCGCTCGGTGATCTGGTTCATGTGCTGCAGTCCGAGGCCGTGCGCGGTGGCGGCGAGGTGGATTCGCTGCAGGAGCCGGCCGCCGGCCAGGCGATCGGCGACGTCGGTGGGATCGGCGGTGACGATCACTCCGTAGGCGGCGGCTGTCGCGGTGTGCACGTTCCGGGTCTGGTTGAGCCAGAACTGATCGCCGGCCTCGCGTGAGGAGGCAGGCAGCAGTTTCGCCAAGGTCAGGGTGAGACTGTTCAGGCCTTGCCCGTCGAGAGTCAGTCCGTCGCGGTGTTTGTCGATGTCGTCGCGGTTGTTGCGGAACCAGGCGAAAGCCTCGCGAGATTGCGCTCCATCACCG
>Ga0307513_10000117_pt1 | contig 110951 bp, 113 predicted proteins | sample 15_EM_MG_FD_202174 | JGI IMG/M metagenome (GOLD analysis project Ga0307513, IMG submission 202174) | Populus trichocarpa ectomycorrhiza microbial communities from riparian zone in the Pacific Northwest, United States - 15_EM | ecosystem: Host-associated > Plants > Roots > Unclassified...
GGTGGCAATGCCGGCATTGCCACCCGACGCCACAATCACACCGCTGGACGGAATGGTGTTGGAGAGCAGGCGATTGAGCATGCCGCGTGCCTTGAAGCTGCCGCCGGTCTGCAGGTGTTCGAGCTTGAGCCAGACTTCCGCGCAGTCCACGCCCAGCGCCTTGCCGGGCAGCTTCCACACCGGGGTTTGATGAATAAAGTGGTTGTAGCCCTTTTGGAACGTGCGTTGACAGCTCTCTATTTGATAGCGATCCGTCATCTTCAGGGCTCGGCGTGCAGGTCGCTGTCGATGGCATCCAGCGCGGAGCCGTGCAGTTTGAGCCCCTTGGGCAGCGGGAACTTGATGGTTTCTTCAATACCCGTCATCTTGCGGACTGACACCGCGCCCAGCGCCTTGATGCGGTCTATCACCTGCTTGACGAGTATTTCGGGCGCCGAAGCGCCTGCGGTCAGGCCGACGCGGCTTTTGCCCTCAAACCATTCGGGCTTGAGCTCGGTGGCGTCATCGACCATATAGGCCTCGGTGCCGAGCTTGGCGGCCAGCTCGCGCAGGCGGTTGCTGTTGGAGCTGGTCGGGCTGCCGACCACGATCAGTATATCGACCTGCGGGCTCATGATCTTGACGGCGTCCTGGCGGTTTTGCGTGGCGTAGCAGATGTCCTGCTGCTTGGGCTCACGCACCTGGGGAAAACGCGCCTTCACGGCGGCGCTGATCTCGGCGGCGTCATCCACGCTGAGCGTGGTCTGCGTCACCACTGCGAGTTTTTCCGTTTGCGCCGGCTGGATGCGCGCCACGTCGGCCACGTCTTCCACCAAGTGGATGCCGCTGTCGAGCTGGCCCATGGTGCCCTCAACCTCGGGGTGGCCCTTGTGGCCGATCATGATGAACTCGTAGCCTTCCTTGTTCAGCTTGGCCACTTCCACATGCACCTTGGTCACCAGCGGGCAGGTGGCGTCAAAAATCCGGAAGCCGCGCCTCTCGGCCTCGCGCTCGGTCGCCTTGCTGACGCCGTGCGCGCTGAACACCAGCGTCGCGCCCGGGGGCACGTCGTCAAGGTCTTCAATGAAGATGGCGCCCTTTTCCTTGAGCTCGTTGACGACATAGGTGTTGTGCACGATCTCGTGGCGCACATAAATGGGCGCGCCGAACTTGCCTATGGCACGCTCGACGATTTCAATGGCGCGGTCAACACCGGCACAAAAGCCGCGTGGTTCGGCGAGGATAATTTCCTGGGGAGTTGTCTTGTTCACAGCACACCAATCACATGAACCTCAAACACCACCGGCTGGCCCGCCAGCGGGTGGTTGAAGTCGAACTGCACCGCGTCACCCGCTTCCTTGACCTGCTGCACCGCGCCGGCGTACTGGCCCATGCCGTCGGGTGTCGGGAACTGCACCACGTCGCCAACCTTGTAGGTTTCGTTCGGGTCACCCAGCTCGTTAAGCAGCTTGCGCGCCACCCACTGCAGCAGCTCAGGGTTGCGCTCGCCAAAAGCCTCGCCGGCGGCCAGCTCGAAGCTGGTGCGTGTGCCTTCCGGCAGACCCAGCAGGCGCTGCTCGATGGCGGGCGACAGCTCGCCGGTGCCCAGGCTCAGGGTGGCCGGCTTGCCGTTGAAGGTGTTGATGATGTCGGCGCCGTCCGGGCCGGCCATGCGGTAGTGCAGGGTCAAGAATGATCCAGGCTGGACGAGCGTTGGGACGGGTGTTTCCACGGTGGACATATGACTTTCGCGGCCGGCCCGGCAGGCCGCCAACTGTTTGTAAACTGCCCCTATTGTAGAAAGTGCGGCCCGGGCGGAAGAGCCGGGCCGATTTACCCCTGATACTGCCCCCGTGATGGTGTTTTTGCCTGCCCTCCCCCTTCCCTAGCCCACCTGGCCCCACCGATGCTTCTCAAAGACCTGCCCGAGGACGCCCGCCCCCGCGAAAAGCTGCTGGCCCGCGGCCCCGGCGCGCTGGGCGACGCCGAGCTGCTGGCCCTGCTGCTGCGCACCGGCCTGCCCGGCAAAAATGCGCTGCAGATGGGCCAGGAGCTGCTGGACACCTTCGGCGGCGTGGCCGGGCTGCTGCACACCACGGCCGACGACCTCCAGCGCATCAAGGGACTGGGCGGACCGGCCAAACGCGCCCAGTTGGTCGCCGTGCTGGAGCTCGCCCGCCGCGCGCTGGCGCAGCAGTTGCAGGCCAAGCCGCTGTTCAGCACACCGCAGGCCGTGCGCGATTACCTGCAACTGCAACTGGGCAGCCGCCCCCATGAAATTTTTGCCGTGCTGTTTCTCGACAGCCAACACCGCCTGATCATTCTGGAGGAGCTGTTTCGCGGCACGCTGACGCAAACCAGCGTCTACCCGCGCGAGGTGGTGGTGCGCGCACTGGCCCTGCACGCCGGCAGCGTGGTGCTGGCGCACAACCACCCGAGCGGCGAAGCCCGGCCTTCGCGTGCGGACGAGGCGCTGACCCAAACCCTCAAAGCCGCGCTGGCGCTGGTGGATGTACGGGTGCTGGACCATTTCATCGTGACCAGCACCCAGGCGGTTTCCATGGCGGAGCTGGGCCTGCTCTGATGGCTGCCAGACCGCCCGCCATCAAGGACCTGAAGGGCCTGAAAGCCGTCAAGCTCGAGATAGAAACGCGGGCCAGGGAAGAAGCCGAGCTCAGGGCCGCACGTGCAGCCGCTGCGGCCAAAGTGAAGGCGGAAAAAGAACTCTTTTCGCGCGCCATCGGCCCGGTCAAGGCGCTGCCGGCCAAACACCTGCCCGGCCACCGGGCCCAGTTGGCGCCGGCCCAGCCCGCGCCGATTCCGGCGCAGCAGCAGCGCGATGAACTGGCGGTGATGCGTGAAGCGATCTCTGACGAGTTTGACGTGGACACGCTGCTGGACACCGACGAGGCGCTGAGCTTTCGCCGGCCAGGCATGGGGCCGGACGTGGTGCGCAAGCTGCGCCGCGGCGGCTGGAGCATCCAGCGCCAGCTCGACCTGCACGGCCTGCGCCGCGAGGACGCACGTGATGTGTTGTCGGTGTTCATTCGCGATGCCCACAAAGCCGGCCTGCGCTGCGTGCGTGTGGTTCATGGCAAGGGCTTGGGCTCGCCGGGCAAGACGCCGGTGCTCAAGGGCCGGGTGCAAAGCTGGCTGATCCAGAAAGCGGAGGTGATCGCCTTTGTACAAGCGCGGCCGGCCGAGGGTGGTGCGGGGGCGCTGGTGGTGTTGCTGGCGCAGAGCTGAGAACCCGATCCGCTATTAATTCAGGAGCTGGTTGCGCCCGTGCGATAAGGGCTGGAGGCCTGTTTCATGCATGGAATCTACCCAGATCCGGCCTGGCGGCCATGTTCTCGCAAATTTCGCAAGGGAAATGTGCCCAAAGCCCACATCGGACGGGCATGGACAGCTACTGAATTAGTAGCAGTCCATAGCAGGCGCTAGGCCGGCGAATTGCGCATCCAGTCCGCGGTCTGGAAAAACGAGGCCCGCAGCCGTGTGCGCAACTCTTCATCCACACCGGCTTCACCCATGGCCTGGTCCATGCAGGCCAGCCACTGGTCGCGCTCGAGGATGCCGATGACAAACGGCATGTGGCGCATGCGCAGTTTCGGATGGCCGAAACGCTCGGTGTAGTGCTGCGGCCCGCCCAGCCAGCCGCACAGGAACCAGAACAGGTGTTGCCGCGCCTTGACCAGATGACTGCCGTGCGCCGCACGCAGCGCTGCATAACCGGGCTCCAGGTCCATCAGGTCATAGAAACGGTCGACCAGCGCCTTCACGCGTTCCTCGCCGCCTATCCAGGCAAAGGGCGTGTCGAACGGCGGCGTGCCCGGCGGTTTTTCTTCGATCTGCATGTTCATTGAGCCTTGCGCAAGGTTTCGACCACCGGCGTGTTGAGCACCGAACGCAAGCCCCACCAGCCCGCCGCCAGCGCCAGCGCGGCGCCGGCCAGGCTGCCCAGCAGCGGTACGATCCAGGAGCCGGTCCAGCTGAAGTTGAAAACAAACTTCGCCAGGGCCCAGCCGACGACCAGCGCAACGATGGAGGCCAGGAAGCCGGCCAGCAGGCCGACACCAGCGAGCTCGGCGCGCTGCACCTGGCGCAGCAGCGAGGCACGCGCACCGACGGCGCGCATGATGGCAAATTCACGCGCACGCTCTTCGCGTGTGGCAGTGATGGCGGCAAACAGCACCACCAGGCCGGCCGCCAGCGTGAAGCCGAACAGGTATTCGACGGCGCGTATCACCTGGTCCAGCACGCGCTGCACCTGGGCGATGGTGCTGCTCATGTCGACGTTGGTGATGTTAGGGAAGGCCTTGACCAATTCATTGTCGAAACTGCGCGGCCTCTCGCCATTGACGGCAGCCTTGCGCTCGGGCGCGCGGAAGGCGCTGATGTACGACACCGGCACGTCGGTCATGGTGGCCACCGGGTACATCGCAAAGAAGTTGACGCGCATCGAGCCCCAGTCCACCTTGCGCAGGCTGGTGATCTTCGCCTCGCTGAGCTGGCCGCCAATGTCAAAACGCAGGCTGTCGCCGAGTTTGAGGCCGAGGGTGCTGGCCAGCCCGTCTTCCACGCTGATGGCACCCGCCTCGTCCGGTGTCCAGTGGCCGGCGACGACCTGGTTGTGCGAGGGCTGCTGCGCCGCATGGGACAGGTTGAACTCGCGATCGACCAGCCGCTTGGCCCGGTCGTCCGCATAGTCATCGGGCGCGACGGCCTTGCCGTTGACGGCTACCAGGCGGCCGCGAATCATGGGGTACCAGTCGAACTTTGTCACGCCGCCGTCGCGCAGGGCTTGCTGGAAGGCGTCGCCCTGCTCAGGCTGCACGTTGATGACGAAGCGATTCGGTGCATCGGGTGGCGTGGCCTGGCGCCAGCTGCTGATCAGATCTGTGCGCAGCAGCACCAGCAGCATCAGCGCGAGCAAACCCACGGCCAGCGCGCTGACCTGCACCACCGCATAGACAGGGCGAGCCGACAGCTGGCGTGTGGCCAGCACCAGCCACCGTGGCGCCGTGGCTTCGTTGACGCTGGCGCGCAGCAGCTTGACGGCAGCGAAACTGGCCACGGCAAACACCGCCACCGCACCGGCAAAACCACCGACCGCGATCAGGCCGAGCTTGAGGTCGCTGCTGGCCGCCACGAGCAGGGCTGCAAAGCCAAGCACCCCGACCAGCAACACCGCGAGCGAGGCGGGCCGCAGGTTGCCGACATCGCGGCGAATCACGCGCAGCGGCGGCACCTGCGCCAGCTGCAGCACTGGCGGCAGGCCGAAAGCCAGCAGCAGGGTCAGCCCCATGCCCATGCCAAACAGCACGGGCCAGAAGGTGGCGGCGGGCAACACGGTTTCGACCAGGCCGGCGAGCAGCAGCACAAAACCATAGTGCACTGCATACCCAATGACGACGCCCAGCGCGCTGGCGGCCATGCCGGCCAGCACAAACTCAAAGGTGTAGGCCATCGCAATCGTGCGCTGCGGCTGGCCCAGCACGCGCAGCATGGCGCAGTCGTCAAGGTGTTTGGCGGCAAAACCACGTGCGACGATGGCCACGGCCACGGCGCTGAGCAGGGCTGCCAGCAGGGCCACGAGGTTGAGGAATTTTTCGGCACGGTCCAGCGTCTGGCGCATCTCGGGGCTGCCGCTTTCCAGCGACTCGAGCCGCACGCCGCGCAGCTCGGTCTTCTTGATCTCCTGGCTGGCCCACTGCACATAGGTTTTCACCGCCGCGTCGCTGCCGGCCACGGCAAAGCGGTAGTTGGTGCGGCTAGCAGGCTGGATCAGGTTGGTCGCGGCGAGGTCGGCGCTGTTGACCATCACGCGCGGGGAAAAATTGATGAAGCCCGCGCCGCGGTCGGGCTCCTGGACGATCACGCGCGTCAGCTTGAAGCTCGCATCTCCCATCAGCAGGGTCTGGCCCACCTTGAGGCCCAGCGCATCAAGCAGCGACGCGTCGGCCCAGGCCGTGCCGGGGGCCGGGATGTCCCGTGTGGCTGCGCCGGCGCCTTCAACGCTGTCGGCCACCGTCATGGTGCCGCGCAGCGGGTAACCCTCGGGTACTGCCTTGAAAGCCACGAGTTTGCTGGCACCGCCGTCGGCCTCCAGCGCACGGCCCATGGTCGGAAAAGTCACGGTGGAAATTGCCTGCAGCCCCAGACTGCGCGCCCTGGCGATAAAAACTTCGGGCGTCACGCCGTCGCTGCGAAGGACGGCGTCACCGCCGAGCAGCTGCCGGGCGTCGCGCTGCAGCCCGCCTTTGAGGCGGTCGGCGAAAAAGCCGACCGCCGTCAGGGCTGCCACCGCCAGGGTGACGGCAACAATCAGCAGACGCAGCTCGCCAGCGCGCAGGTCGCGCAGCAAGGTGCGCCAGCCGAGTTTCAGGAAAAGTGTGCTCATTCAGTGACGATAACGCAAAGCGCACATCCTTCAGGGATGGACGGGTTTGCCTCAGTGATCAGGCGCCGAGCGGGTTATCAGCGCAGCTTGTCCCACCACAGCTCGTTGCTGCGTGGTTTTCCGATGGTCAGAACCTCGCCGATCACCGGGGTTGCCAGGGCAATGCCCTGCTTGGCTGCCAAGTCGGCCAGCCGGTCCATCGGCTCGCGCCATGGATGGAAAGCCAGGTCAAAGGTGCTGTTGTGGACGCTGTAGAGAATTTTGGCCTTGAGGTCCTGGAAAGCGCGGATGCTTTCCTCGGGCGTCATGTGCACGGTTGGCCAGTCCTTGTCGTAAGCACCGTTTTCCATCAACGCCAGGTCGATGCGCGGGAAGCGTTCGCCGATCTGCCGGAAGCCGGGGAAATACCCGGAGTCGCCGCTGTAGAAAATCCGCTCCTCGCCGCTGTCGATCACCCACGAGGCCCACAGGGTGGAATTGCGGTCGGTCAGGCTGCGCCCGGAAAAATGCTGCGAGGGCGTGGCCGTCAGTTGCACACCGGCATGGGTGCCGGACTGCCACCAGCCGAACTCCTGGATGCGTTCGGCGGGCACCAACATGCCCTGCAACCGCTCGCCAACGCCGGTAGGCACGAAGTAGCGGTTCACTTTCAGCGCCAGCGTTTCGATGGTGGCGCGGTCCAGGTGGTCATAGTGGTCGTGCGAGAGGATCAAGCCCTCGATCAGCGGCAGCTCACTCAGGGCGATCGGCGACGGGTGAAAACGTTTCGGTCCCGCCCATTGCACCGGCGACGCGCGTTCACTGAACACCGGGTCGATCAACCAGTACTTGCCGTGCAGCTTGAGTAGATGGGACGAATGGCCCAGCCGGATCACATGATTGGCATTGACGTCCAGCGCATCGAGCGTGGCGCGGTCAAGCAGGCGCACCGGCACCGGGTCGACCGGCATCGTTCCTTCCTTGGCCACCGTGAGAAAACGCCACCAGACCTTGACCGCGCTTTGCGAAGGCTGGAGCCCGGGGTTGTCCATGTTCTGGAAACCATTCGAAGTGGTGCAGCCGGCCAGGGCCAATGCACAGGCGGCGAGCGAGAGACCGCGAGGTGAAGTGTTCATCGGGGTGACGGTAACTGCAATGAATTACACCGGCATTAGCCGGTTCAGCGGTCCAGCCGCTGCTCAAGCGCACGCAGGACCGGTCCGATGTTGGCACCCACTCTGATCTGCGGATTCGAGAAACCGTCCGCCTTGCCGGCGTCGATCTCCCGCTGCTTGATCACCGGAACGGCGCGGGCGAAGGCCTGCTCGAAGGAACGTGTGTTTCGCAACTGCTCGTCAAACATGGCGCGGCCGAAAAAGGTCAGTTCGGACAACTGGCCGCAACCGTAGGACGTGTGTGTGGCATCCGCCGCCGTCATGACCAGGGTGTTGTCGTCAGCCAGCGCATCGATCCAGCCGCCCGAATAGCAGGCCGACACGGCAATCACGCGGTTGCGGATGCCGGCCTTGTCCAGGGCTTCGCGCAGTTCGGCCGGACTCAGGGGCGCCACCTCCAGCGGCCAGTGCGAGGCGGCGAGCTTGAAGTCGCGGGCACCGTGCGAGGTCAGGTAGACCACCAGCACGTCGTTGTCCCTGTCCATGCGTCCGGCCAGCGTCTCGATGGCACGCTGCAGGTTGAGGGTGGTGGCCCAGGGGTGGGTTTGCGCCGTGCCGGCATGGTTGAGCAGGTGAAGCACGCGGCCGTTCGCATCAAACCGTTCGGCCAGCACCCGGCTGACCATCGTGCTCTCGCGCAGGAAGACATCTTCCGCCGCGTAGGGTGCGAACACCAGGCCATACACATCGGCCACACCGGGGCGCTGCGGCGCAATCGCGGCGACGGTGCGTTGCCACAGCGCCTGCTGGGCTTCCAGGGTCTCCTGGCTCAGGTGCAGCCTGGGCTTGTTGTCCACGGCTTCGGCATCGGCGCTGCGCGCGTAGTCCTTCTCCCAGCTGCGGGTCTCGAACTGCCACGTGGTCAAGGCCGTGCTGGCAAGCAATGCGAGTGCAAAAACCGCCGCGCGCCCGGTCCAGCCAGCGAAACGCACAATCAGGAAAAAGCTGACGCCCAGCGACCAGGCGGTAAAAACGAAGTAGACAGCCCAGCGCAACCAGGGCCACGACAAAACCCTGCCCTCGACCCAGCCGTGGACCATGGCCGCCATCAGTCCTTCGTACACCAGGGTGTTGGACACGGAAGCAGCCAGCCACAACACCAGGCAGGCTGTCACGCCGCCGCGCTGCACCGTGCAGGCCGGGCTTTCCTGCGAAGGAAAAGCCCACCACGCGAGGCCCGCAAAAAGGGGCAAGGTCCACCAGCCCGACAACCAGGCCTGCAGGTTGAAAATCGCCGGACCCATCACTTCGACACGCTGTGCGGCAGCGTCGACGGCAAGCGCGATCACGGCAATGACCAGCACTTGCCAGGGTTCAGGTGCGCGTGCAGACACCCGGGGCGACAGGAAAAAAGCAGCGCGCAGGCCTTCCACCAGCCAGCGGCCTGTTGGCAGAAAAGTCGCCGGCCCGGGGCGCTCGCCCGGATGCATCAGGGGTTCGGGAATGCCAGGCAGCGTGTGTTGGACTTGGGACTCTTGCATGGCGGCATCATGCCACGCCAGAGTCAGGGCTCCGTGGTGGTAGCGCGCAGTTTGGGGCCCGCAAGTTCAGGCTGCAGATGAAGCCGATGCGGGCTGGAGTAACAGACAAAACGTTTGTTCGTCGCGCGGCCTATGGCGCACAGCCCAACCGCCTGCGCCACCTGATGCCCCATTTGCGTGATGCCGCTGCGCGACACGACAATCGGCACATTCATCTGCGCCGACTTGATGACCATCTCGCTGGTGAGACGGCCCGTCGTATAGAACACCAGGCCTTCGGCCTCTTCTTTTCCAGCAGGGGCCGCGGATCCGGCTTCGCCGGGCCGCAGGCGCAGCGCCCCCGAGGGGCTGGAGCCTGCGGCTCCGGAGCTGCTTGAGCAGCTCTGGACAGGCGACAGAAGCGAAGCCTCTGGCGAGCGGCGGCCTGCAAGGCCTCGCGACGACACGTCAGTGCGGAGCGTGGGGGCCATACTGACCCACATCCAGCCGGCAATAGTGTCAATCGCGTTGTGCCGCCCCACGTCTTCCACAAACAGCAGCATTTCCGGCCCCGCGGGGCCACAGGAGAACAACGCGCACGCGTGCACCGAACCCGCCGATTTGTAGGTGGTCTCCTTGAGTCGAATGGTGTTAACCAGGTCGTAGAGCTGGGCTTGGGTAATGCTGGCGTCGGGGGGCAACGCGATCTGGTCCACCTCGTCCATCAGGCCGCCAAACACGCTGCCTTGCCCGCAGCCGGTGGTCACCACCCGCTTGGCTGTTTTTTCCTCGATGTCCTCGATGCCGTGGCGCGTCTTGACAGCGGCCGCGCCCACATCCCAATCCACCGTGATGGATTCGATATCGCTCACCTCCGTGACCAGGCGCTGGTTGCGCAGATAGCCGAGCACGAGCAGCTCCGGGTGAGCGCCCAGGGTCATCAGTGTTACCAGCTCGCGTTTGTCGACATACACCGTGAGTGCGCGCTCTGCGGGAATGGAGACTTTCTGCTGCTCGCCATATTCGTTGATGGCATCAATCTCGCAGGTCAGCGGGGCCTGGGCGAGTGTCAGGCGAGGCAAAGGCAGGGTGGGTTGCGAAGACATGAAGGTAAGGCTACAACAAAAAAGCCGGCTCCTCGCGGGGCCGGCTTTCAGGTGGTATTCAGGATCAGGGTTTCTTGGCAGGATTGGCCACAGCATCAGGCTGTTTGGTGCTGGGCGGGCTGGTTGCAGTGGCCGAAGGCGAATGTGCGCCGGCAGCTTCGATGGGCTTGGCCTCCGGCGGCTTATATGCAAAAGGACCCGGATCAGCGCAGGGGGGCATTGCCGCCGCCGGCTTGGCGTCCTTGCCTGCGGCCTTGGCGGTTTTGTAATAGCTGGCCGCCACTTTGTCCTGGGACTTGCACAACTGGTAAGCATCGACCTTGCCGGCCCAGGCTGTCTTGGCAGCCGCTTCGGCAGCTTTGGCCTTGGCCTCGTCGCTCAACGCAGGGAGTTTGGCCAGCGCCATCGATGAGGCAGCGACCAGCAAGCCCGCGAATAAAAGTTTCTTCATACGAAAGCTCCTCGTTATACCTGCACGGTCTGGCTGGGCTGCGCAGGCTCGCTGCGCTGGGCCGGGATCTTGCCGGCTTTCACGTCGTCATACCAGTATTCGTGATGCTCCTTCGCCCAGGTCTCATCCACATAGCCGGTTTTCATGCCGTCGTAGGCGCCCTGCATGCCGATGGTTCCTATGTAGATGTGGCCGATGAACATCGCCATCATGAACACAGTGGCCACGGCATGCACCATGTGCGCCACCTGCATGGTGTCGCGCACATAAAGCAGTCCAGGCACCAGTTTGTCGAGCACCAGTCCCGAACCCACCACGATCAGCCCCAGGAAGAACACGCCGCCCCAGAAAACCACTTTTTCGCCGGCATTGAAACGGTGCGAGGGCACTTCCTTGCCGGACAGCAGGCCACCGCCCTTGAGCAGCCAGCCTATGTCTCCACGGCTGGGCAGGTTGTCGCGGACAAAGGTGAAAAACACAATCACCAGAGACACTGCAAACAGCGGGCCGGCAAAGTTGTGCGCCGTCTTGAGCACATAAGTCAGCCAGCCAAACAAGGTAGTCCCCATCACCGGCAACAGGAAGAATTTGCCGAAGGCCATCACGATGCCGGAGATGGCCAGGATGCAGAACGCAATCGCATTGGACCAGTGCGCGGAGCGTTCGAAAGGCGTGAAACGCTCGATCTTGCGGCCAGTTTCGGCACCATGCAGGTTGATGCGTCCCTTGCCGAAGTAAAACAGCGCAATGGCACCGATCACGATCAGCAGCAGGGAACCGCCGTAAGGAATGAGCCAGTTGTTGCGCACCTGCCGCCAGGCTTCGCCAGCGTTGGTCAGGCGGGAACCGGGGTACTGCACAAAAGGCTGGATCAAGTTACCGGCTTCGGGTGCCTCGCTTTTGGGCAAACTGCTGTAGCCTGTCACGCCGGCGCCGACCTGGCGCCACATGGGCGCATTGTTGCCGGGCTGAACCTTGGCGCGTTCGCCATTGGTCTGCTCGGCGTACTTGGGATCAGCGCTCGCTTCGGGTTTGACCTCGAAGATATTTGCGCTCTGAATACCACCCGCAGGTGCGGTGGCGGCCGGAGCTGCTGCCGCCGGCGCGGCAGGCTGCGCCAGAACAGCTGCTGACCAGCCAGACGCCGCCAAGAGTAGTGCTGCCAGGACTCGCGATGGGCGTTGCATGTGAACTCCCTTATTTCACGCGGTTGTATTCGTTCTGGCCGGCCTGTGCGCGGGTCTTGAGCTGCTGCTCCCAGGCAGTCTTGTCGCCGGCTTTCCAGCCCGGGGCGTTGTACGCGTTGCTGGTACCCTGAAACGCGGGAGCGTCGCTTTTGACGCCAGTGGCAGTCTGCGGCTTTTCGCCACAGGCGGCCAGCGCCAGGGCGACGGCCGTGAGAATTGCAAGGCGCATCATGATTTGACTCCGTTGGCAGGGGGGTTGCCTGCCTGCTTGGACCCATAGGCCGTACCCCAGCCCCAGACTTCGGCACCCTTGCCGCGCTGCACGACGCGGTTGCGGAAAATATCGGCGACCACATCGCCGTCACCGGCCAGCAAGGCCTTGGTCGAACACTGCTCGGCACAGGCAGGCAGCTTGCCTTCGGCCAGCCGGTTGCGGCCGTATTTCTCGAACTCGGCCTGACTGCCGTTCGCCTCGGGGCCACCGGCACAGAACGTGCACTTGTCCATTTTTCCGCGCACGCCGAATGTGCCTTGCGAAGGGAATTGTGGCGCACCGAAAGGACAGGCATAGGAGCAATAGCCGCAGCCGATGCAAACGTCTTTGTCATGCAGCACAACGCCTTCGTCGGTGCGGTAGAAACAGTTGACGGGGCAGACAGCCATGCAGGGTGCATCGCTGCAATGCATGCAGGCTACCGAAATGGACTTTTCGCCCGGCACCCCGTCATTGAGTGTGACCACGCGGCGGCGGTTGACACCCCATGGGACTTCGTTTTCGTTCTTGCAGGCTGTGACGCAACCGTTGCACTCGATGCAACGCTCGGCGTCACAGACAAATTTCATTCTTGCCATGGTGTTATGCCCTTTCCACGTTGCAGACTGTGGTTTTTGTTTCCTGCATCATCGTCACGCTGTCGTAGCCGTAGGTCGTTGCCGTGTTGATGGCCTCGCCACGAACCACCGGTGCCGCTCCCTTGGGGTAATAGGCCAGCATGTCGGCGCCCTGCCAGCGTCCTGAAAAGTGAAAGGGCAGGAATACGGTGTCCGGCCCCACCCGTTCGGTGACCAGTGCCTGGACATTGATGCGCGCGCCAGTCGGAGTGCTGACCCAGGCGCGCTCGCCATGGCGTATGCCCTTTTCTGCAGCAATCTTGGGATTGATCTCGATGAACATCTCCTGCTGCAGCTCGGCCAGCCACGGGTTGGAGCGGGTTTCCTCACCGCCGCCCTCGTATTCCACCAGCCGTCCTGAGGTCATGATCAGAGGATATTTCTCGTGCACCTTGTCGGCAATATTTTTTTGCTGCACAGTTTTGTACAGCGTCGGCAGACGCCAGAAAGCCTTCTTGTCATCGTGTGTCGGATACTTGGCCATGAGATCCGGCCGGTTGCCGTACAGCGGCTCGCGATGCTGCGGAATCGCATCGGGGAAATTCCACACCAGCGCGCGCGCCTTGGCATTGCCAAAGGGATGGCAACCGTGATTTTTCATGGCCACCCGGATGATGCCGCCCGACGAGTCGGTCTTCCAGTTCTTGCCTTCGGCGGCTGCCTTTTCGGCTTCGGTCAGCTCATCCCACCAGCCCAGTTTTTTCACCAGCAAGTGATCGAACTCAGGATAGCCCGTCTGGATGTCCGCCCCCTTGGAATAGGAACCGTCTTCTGCCAGCAGGTTTTTACCCTCCCGCTCCACGCCAAAATTGGCACGGAAGTTACCGCCGCCGTCCATGACGTGTTTGGAGGTGTCATACAGGTTGGGGGAGCCGGGGTGTTTCATTTCCGGCGTGCCGTAACACGGCCACGGTAGCCCGAAATAGTCGCCGGTGGTGTCGTAGCCGGTCTCCTTGTCCTTGCCGCCTTTGGATTTGAGCGTCTTGACATCAAACAAATGCATGTTGCGCATGTGCGCCTTCAGGCGCTCCGGACTCTGGCCGGTGTAGCCGATGGTCCAGCAGGTCTTGTTGATCTCGCGCAGGATGTCTTCCGGCACAGGCTCGTCCAGGCCCTTGACCTTTTGCATCTTGTAATTTTTAGACAGCTCCTTGGCAAAACCGAGTTTTTCCGCCAGCTGATGCATGATCATGTGGTCGCTGCGGCTTTCCCACAGCGGCTCGATCACTTTCTCGCGCCACTGAAGGGATCGGTTCGATGCGGTCACGGAGCCGCTGGTCTCGAACTGGGTCGCCGCCGGCAGCAGATACACCGCGCGGTTGGGGTTGAGGTCTTCGGGCTTGCCGGGCATGGCAGCCATGGCTGCCGTAGCGGAAGGATAGGGATCGATTACCACCAGCAGGTCCAGCATGTCCATGGCCCGCTTCATCTCCAGGCCGCGGGTCTGGGAATTGGGGGCATGGCCCCAGAACACGCAGGCACGCAGGTTGGCTTCCTGGTCGATGAATTCGTTTTTTTCCATCACGCCGTCGATCCAGCGCGAGACGGTGATGCCGGGCTTGCCCATCATGGCCGGCGAAGCGTAGCGGCCCTTGATCCAGTCGAAGTCAACGCCCCAGGTCTTGGCGAAGTGTTTCCAGGAACCTTCGGCCAGGCCGTAGTAACCGGGCAGGGAATCGGGGTTGGGGCCAACGTCGGTGGCGCCCTGCACGTTGTCATGCCCGCGGAAAATATTGGTGCCGCCGCCGGACACGCCGACATTGCCAAGCGCCAGCTGCAGGATGCAGGAGGCACGAACCATGGCGTTGCCGATGGTGTGCTGCGTCTGGCCCATGCACCAGACGATGGTGGACGGCCGGTTTTTGGCCATCATCTCGGCGGCCATGAACACGCGAGCTTCCGGGACGCCGCAGGCTTCCTCGACCTTGTCCGGCGTCCATTTGGCCAGCACGTCTTCCTTGACCTTGTCCATGCCATAGACCCGGTCATTGATGTATTTGGTGTCTTCCCAGCCGTTCTTGAAGATGTGATACAGCATGCCGAACAGGAAAGGAATGTCCGAGCCCGAGCGGATGCGAATGTATTCGTCAGCCTTGGCTGCCGTGCGCGTGAAGCGCGGATCGACCACGATCATCTTGCAGCCGGTTTCCTTGGCATGCAGCATGTGCAGTAGGCTGACCGGATGGGCTTCCGCGGCGTTGGATCCAATGTACAGGGCGACCTTGCTGTTTTGCATGTCGTTGTACGAGTTGGTCATGGCGCCGTAGCCCCAGGTGTTGGCCACGCCGGCCACTGTGGTGGAATGGCAGATACGTGCTTGGTGGTCGCAGTTGTTGCTGCCCCAGAAGCTCACGAACTTGCGCATCAGGTAGGCCTGCTCGTTGTTGTGCTTCGAAGATCCGACCCAGTACACCGAATCAGGGCCGCTGGCCTTGCGCAGCTCCAGCATGCGGGCAGTTATCTCGTTGAGTGCGGTGTCCCAGCTGATACGCTCGTACTTGCCGTTGACCAGCTTCATCGGATAACGCAGGCGGTATTCGCCGTGGCCGTGTTCGCGCAGCGCAGCCCCCTTGGCACAATGCGCCCCAAGGTTGATGGGAGAGTCGAACACCGGTTCCTGGCGCACCCACACACCGTTTTCCACGACCGCATCGACCGCGCAACCCACCGAGCAGTGCGTACACACCGTGCGCTTGACCTCGATTTTTCCGCTGCCGTCGCCGGCACCCGGCGTGGCGGCCCTGGCCTTTTTAACCAGCGTCAGTTGCGTGGCGGCCAGCCCGACGCCGACCCCCAGCCCCGAGCGCCGCAGGAAAGCTCGGCGGTCCATGGTGGGCAAGGCATGCGACAGGCCGCGCGAGAGGCTTTGTACAAAACGTGCGGATCCCGCGCGTTGCGCCGGGTCGCCATGGATACCGTGGATTTTTTTCGTGAGCAGCATGGAGCTCTCCGTAAGAAGGGAAACGGGGGAAGATCAGATTCAGATGCGCGTGGTCTGGTAGTAGCGCTTGACGTGATCCGAGAGGCTGTAGCCGCCGCCTTTTTCAGGCGCCGGCTTGGGCTCCTGGGCAGCTAACTCGGGCGCTTGCACCCCCGGCAGGGCGACTGCCACGGCGGCAACAGCGCCGGTGGCGGCGGCGCCGAAAAAGAAACCCCGGCGCGAGGGTTTTGGCTGGCTATCCTGCATGGTGACCTCCAAGGATGCTTGCTATGAGTTATGAAGTAATTTGCATACTTACTGACTGGGTGTACTTTACGTCAGACCCGCACCCCCGACAATGACCGTGCCGCGCCAAATACAACGCCTAGGGGAAAACGATAGGGCATCATAGTTTTTACCCGGACGGCCCTAATCGGGGGCTCCCAAAAAAAGTGTCTCAATTTGAGAAACAATGACGCGCTGCTCAAGCGAGCATGTCAAAACCCTGGGTTTCAACACTGAGGAAAGTGTGGGTGAAGCTCGCCACACAGCGGTAAAAATCAGCCTTCGGGTGGGCGCTGACCGCGTCGCACAGGACTGGCGCCCAGGGCTGGAGGTGGCGCGCAAAAAACTCGCGCTGGCGCGTCAGGTTGGCCACTTCCACGTCATCACCCGCAATCAGGTAACGCATGACTTCGAACAGGTAGGCGAGGTGGTCCTCGGTTTCGGACATGGCTTCGTCGCGCGCCAGGCCCAGCACCTCCAGGTCGGTGCGCAGCGCCGCCAGCGGTTTCTCGTTGAGGAAACCACTGAGGTAATGGGAGCCGAAGAGATAAACCTCAGGCTTGCCGATGCCGCCGAAGAGCATGTCGTACTCCCGGGCAATCTCTTCATCAGACAGCCTGCGAGCCGCGCCAACGAGTTCGCCCCATGAGGCCTCCAGCAGCGCACCTGCCGCCGGCGCCTCCGTCACGGCCACCCGCAGGTTGCCGATCAGGCCGGCAGACGGTGGCGCGTAGAACAGTGCGGCCAGCAGGCCATAAACCTCGGCGCGGGCGGTTTCTTCGTCCAGCGCGGACGATACAAGTTGGGCGGGCTGGTTCATGGGATTTAGCGGATGTCGGTGATCCTGATTTCGTTGTCGGCCGAGTAGATATCGATCACGCGGCAGTCGCTGCACATCTTCAGCCGGTCCGCCGCCGTGCCCTGGAACATGGCGTGGCCGGCCAGCTTGCCGAGCATGGATTCGATGGCCTTCAGGGTGCCAAACGGTTTGCTGCAGCGTATGCACTGGTATGGTTGGCTTTCGTTGAGTACCCGGGCTTCCCTGCGCTGCGGCGTGAGCAACAGGCGCGGCTGCAGGGTGATGGCGTCCTCCGGACAGGTGATGGCGCACAGGCCGCATTGCACGCAGTTCTTTTCAATGAATTTGAGCTGAGGCCGCTCCGGGTTGTCCTGCAACGCGCTGGCAGGACAGGCGCTGACGCAACTCAAGCACAAGGTGCAGGCATCCTTGTTGATGGTTAACGACCCCAGAGGCGTACCGGCGGACGGCAATGCAATGGCCTCCGGTTTCGCCGGCGCGTGGGTCATCAGGTGATCCAGCGCGAGTTCAAGGGTCGCACGTTTTTCGGCCTGCACGGCGAAGCCCGCCGTCTGCGCCACGCCCTGTGCGGCAGGTACCTGCAATTGGACATCGAGCGCTGCGAGGTCGCGTGCATCCTTCGCCTGGAGAATCCGGAAGTGCTCGCCCTGGTAACCCAGGCCGCTGAGGATGGCCTGCGCCACGTCCATCTGCTCGTGCACGGCATCGCGGTACTGCGGCGCTTCCTCCTCCGTCATGAGCACCCAGACCTGGGAAGCGCCATAGGCGATGGCCGAGAGCCATAACTCCAGGCCCACCGACACGGTGTGCGACAAGGCTAGGGGCATGACCCGCGCCGGCACACCGCGCGTGGCCGGGTCGAGCCGGGCCAGGCGGCCCAGGTCACCCAGCAGGCGCGTGCCGGCTTCCTGGCTGTGCAACAGCAGGGCCGCCTGTTTGCCGCCGGCCCGGGTGTAGGTGCCCAGCAGGGTCTTGATCTTTGTGCCTTGCTCCGCCGGACGCGGATAGGCGTAGGTCAGTGCGCCGCTGGGGCACACCGTGGTGCAGGCACCGCAGCCCACACAGAGATTGGGGTTGACAACAATTTGCTGCCGCTCGCGCTGGCTGCTGATCGCGGAGGCCGAACAGACATCGATACAGGCGGTGCAGCCGGCTTTTTCATTGCGACTGTGGGCGCAGAGTTTTTGCTTGTAGTTGAAGAATTTTGGCTTTTCGAACTCGCCGACCAGAGACCGAAGGGTGATCAGGGTGCGGCTGTCCTGGCCATCCCAGCGAAAGTAGCCCTGTGGCAAGGCATGCTGTGTGAAGGCCGGCGTGGCCCGTAAGTCCAGCACCAGATCAAACTTTTCGCTCAAGGTTTCGGGCGCGCGGCTGAAATCAATGGCTCCGGCCACACCGCAAGCCTTGACACAAGCCCGGTGCGACTTGCACAGGTCGTTGTCGATCTGGTAGTCGAACCCAATCGCTCCTTCCGGACAGGCTGCGAGGCAGGCATTGCAACGGGTGCACAGATCCAGGTCGATCGCGTTGCTGCGCTCCCAATGCAACTCGAAAGCCCCGAGCCAGCCGGTCAGGCGCCGGACCTGGCCGGCGAGTACCGGGTAGCGCCGCTCCTGCAGGCCGCCGTCATGGCCGGCCCCCAGGCTGAACAGGGTGACATCCAATACGTCCGACACCAGCTCGGCGGCGCGTTCAGCCGCATCGAGCTCACCGATGATGAGCAGGCGCCCCGTGCTTTTGTAGGTCACCGTGGCCACGGGTTCAGCATCCGGCAAATGGGCCATCGCCAGCAGGGCCGCAATTTTGGGGCTGGCCTGGGCGGCGTCCCGGCTCCAGCCCCCGGTCTCGCGAATGTTGACGAACTTGATGACCGAGGTCGCCCCCTCGGTCTGCTGCGCCAGTTCCGCGAAAAGCCGTGTCTCCTGGGTGCAGGCAACCACCACGTCATCGCCAGACTGAACTGCCTTCTGGAAGGCGCCCACCTCGCGCCGGCATAGCGCTGAATGCAGGGTCAGTTTTTCATCAAGTACCACGCCCAGCGTCTGGGGCTGGAGGGGCATCGTCTGGTTGCAGTCGCAAATCAGTGTGGGCATGGTTTTCGTGGCTGGCGCCGGAGTCGGTCGGAAACTCGGGTTGGCTGGAAGGGTCGGGAGGAGGAAGACACGCCGGATCAGTTATGTCCGGATTTTCATAAGACTGTGCCACGGTTTCATCCGTGGGGTTATTCGCACTTTCCCGCGGCAAAGAATCCGGCGCTGTCTGCTTGTCCTTGTCCTCATCCTCAAAAAGATTGAGGAACCTGGCGCCCACCATCTGCCGGAGCATGGACTCGGGAATGGGGTCAGGCTTCGAATAGTCGTCGATATAAATGTCCAGGCCATCCATCACATTGAAGTGCGGATCGGCAAATAGCTTTTTCATGGCGGCGTTGCGCACTTCGGGCCCGACATCACCGGCCATGAAAGGCTTGAAGTCGGAGTCTTTGGTCAGCAGCTTCACGTCCTCCAGCGTCAGGAGTTTTTTCTCGGGCTGCGCTGCAGCATCGGCGGGAGCCGGTGCAGGCTCCGCCGGAGCTGAGCTTGAAGATGGGACTCCGACGTCCCCGGCCGCTGCTGGCGGAGTTGCCGTGACAACAGGTTCGCCAAGCGGCCTGCCCTGCAGGGCATCCGTCTTGCGCCGCGCCCACCGGCCCAGGAATCCGCGGGCTTCTTCTTCAGCCATGGCCACCTCCGCCTGTCTTCTTGTCGGTGCTCACCCGCGCGGGATTACCGAACCGGTCCTGCAGGGGCTTGAAGCTTTGCGGGCGTTGCCGGCGCTTGGCCTCCAGCACGTAATGGGCATCCACAAAAGCCTGCACCCACTCCACCACGTCGCGCGGCGCAGCCACCTGTTCCACAGTTTCCTGCGCGTCCAGCCAGCGCCCGGCGTCGTGGTAACTCAGCGTCACGGTCTGCGGCACGGCGACCGGCTCATCAGCCAGCGCCGCCTCTTCTTCCATGCGCCAGACCACCCAGAAACAGGGCTGCGGTGTGGTGACATTGAGGTAGTAGCCTTCGGCGTCGTCGGTGAACAGCTCGACCTTGAAACCCGGATGCAGCCAGCGCTCTTCCTGGTCGTCCTTGAGGAGAAGGCGCGGCTGCGCGCCAAAGCCCTCTTCATGCGGCACGATGTCGGCCAGCGACCAGCGCCACGGCTGCCAGCGGTTGTCAATGCGCTCGCGGCGCATGACAACAGCCACCGCCACACAGGGCCGGCGAACGGCCTGGTCCGTCTCGGGGGATTGCAGCAGAAAGCCAGGGTGTGCCATCAATGGAGTCCGGTTCGGCCTAGAAACCGCAGTTGAACGCTGTCACCCCCATGGTGACGGTATCCGTGCCTGAAGAAGTGAGTGTTCATGCGGCTTGCCCAGCGATTTCGAGCGGTCAACTGCGGTTTCTAGGCTCAAGTGTCTTTCGAGATCGTGATGGTCGGGAATTTGGCGGAAAAGTCTTTCGCCTTGGCGGCAATCGTGATCGCCACCTGGCGCGCCACGGCCTTGTAGATGCCGGCCACTTCGCCGTCCGGGTCGGCCACCACGGTGGGCCGGCCGTTGTCGGCCTGCAGGCGGATCTGCATGTCCAGCGGCAGCGCACCCAGGTAGCTCATGCCGTAGTCGGCTGCCATCTTCTTGCCGCCGTCTTCGCCAAAAATGTGTTCCTTGTGGCCGCACTGGCTGCAGATGTGCACCGCCATGTTCTCGACGATGCCCAGAATGGGCACGCCGACTTTTTCAAACATCTTGATGCCTTTTTTGGCATCCAGCAAAGCGATGTCCTGCGGCGTGGTGACGATCACCGCGCCGGTCATGGGCACGCGCTGCGAGAGCGTGAGCTGGATGTCGCCGGTGCCGGGCGGCATGTCGACGATCAGGTAGTCCAGATCACGCCAGTTGGTCTGGCGCAGCAACTGCTCCAGCGCCTGAGTCGCCATGGGGCCCCGCCAGATCATGGCTTCATCCTGCGCCACCAGGAAACCAATCGACATGACCTGGATGCCGTAGTTCTCCATCGGCTCCATGTTTTTGCCGTCCACGCTTTCGGGCCGGCCCTCGATGCCCATCATCATGGGCTGGCTGGGGCCGTAGATATCGGCATCGAGCAGGCCCACCTGCGCGCCCTCTGCGGCCAGCGCCAGCGCGAGATTGACGGCGGTGGTGCTCTTGCCGACGCCGCCCTTGCCGGAAGCCACGGCCACAATGTTTTTTACATTGGGCAGCAACTGCACGCCGCGCTGCACGCTGTGGCTGGCAATCTTGAAGCTGACATTGACAGACACGTTGCCGACACCGGCCACACCCTTGGTTGCCGCGATGAGCAGCTTGCGAATGCCGGCAAGCTGGCTCTTGGCGGGGTAGCCAAGCTCCACGTCAAAAGCCACATCGTCGCCGCTGATTTGCAGGTTTTTCAGCGCCTTGGTGCTGACAAAATCCTTGCCCGTGTTGGGGTCAAGCACGCCTTGCAGGGCGTTCAGGATTGCCTGTTGTTCTACAGCCATGGGGGAAGGTCTCCGATTGAATCTGACAAGGCGGGCCAGTGCCGCCTCCATTGCCGTCAAGTCTAACGCCGCGGGCCGGACACAGGCGCCAGGAGGGCTTCCCGCCGGGCTTTTGGCGCGACCGACTTAAAATCGCCGGTTAGCCTCCAAAGCCACAAAGCCCTCTTTATGTCCCAGCGCCGCCTTTTCGTCACCACCGCCCTGCCCTACGCCAACGGCAATTTCCACATCGGCCACATCATGGAGTACATCCAGGCCGACATCTGGGTGCGTTTCCAGCGCATGCAGGGTCATGCGGTGAATTTTGTCGGTGCCGACGACGCGCATGGCGCGCCCATCATGATTGCGGCCGAAAAAGCCGGCAAGACGCCGCAGCAGTTCGTCGCCGACATCGCGGCCGGTCGCAAGCCCTACCTGGACGGCTTTCACATCAGCTTCGACAACTGGCATTCGACCGACGCGGCGGAAAACCACGCGCTGGCGCAGCAAATCTACCGCGACCTGAAAAAGGCCGGACTGATTGAAACCAAGACCATCGAGCAGTTCTTCGACCCCGAGAAGAACATGTTCCTGCCGGACCGCTATATCAAGGGCACCTGTCCCAAGTGCGGCACCAAAGACCAGTACGGCGACAACTGTGAAAACTGCGGCGCGGTGTATGCGCCCACGGATTTGATCAATCCGTATTCGGCCTTGTCGGGTGCAACACCGGTACTCAAGAATTCAGAGCATTTTTTCTTCAAGCTGTCCGACCAGCGCTGCGTGGACTTTCTGGAGAAGTGGACGCAGGACGGCAAGCTGCAGCCCGAAGTCGCCAACAAGGTCAAGGAGTGGTTCAGCGTTCGCACGAATCCCGACGGCACCCAAAGCGAAGGCCTGGGCGACTGGGACATCTCGCGGGATGCGCCCTACTTCGGCATTGAAATTCCTGATGCGCCGGGCAAGTATTTTTATGTCTGGCTGGACGCGCCGGTGGGTTACCTGGCCTCGCTGAAAAACCTGCTCGAAAAACGTGGCGAAGATTACGACGCCTACATGGCCAGCCCCGGGCTGGAGCAGTACCACTTCATCGGCAAGGACATTGTCACCTTCCACACCCTGTTCTGGCCAGCCATGCTGCATTTCAGCGGCCGCAAGACACCGGACAACGTGTTTGTGCATGGCTTCCTCACCGTGAACAACGGTGAGAAGATGAGCAAAAGCCGCGGCACCGGCCTGGACCCGCTCAAGTACCTGAGTCTGGGCATGAACCCGGAGTGGCTGCGTTATTACCTGGCGGCCAAGCTCAATGCGAAGAATGAAGACATTGACTTCAATGCCGATGACTTCATGGCGCGGGTGAACAGCGACCTGGTGGGAAAGTACATCAACATCGCCAGCCGCTCGGCGGGCTTTTTGAACACGCGTTTCAATGGCGCCGTTTTGCCGATTCAGGATCTTGATGACGAAGGCCAAAGCCTTTACGCCGAAATTGTCAGTGCTCAAGTGTCGGTAGGCATTCTTTTCGACTCCCGCGAGTTTGGCAAAGCCACCAGGGAAATCATGCTCTTGACTGACAAAGTCAATGCGTATGTCGACAGAAACAAGCCTTGGGTATTGGCAAAAAGCGAGGGAGCGTCACTTGAGCTCCATAAGGTGTGCAGCAGTTTGATCCGTTGTTTTGAAGTGTTGACCAGAATGCTGGCGCCTATCCTTCCTGAAACGGCGGCCAGTGCGGCCGGACTTCTCGGCATATCGCTCGATTCATGGGCTGGCCATTCTGAAACAGTGCGTATAAAGAAATTTGAACACCTCATGCAGCGCGTCGACATCAAGCAACTTGATGCATTGTTTGAGCCTCCAGCCCATGACACACCTGCGCAAGCAGCTATCGAATCAATAGCGCCCGGCGGTGAGGAGCTTGCCTCCACCATCACCATCGACGACTTCGCCAAGGTCGATTTGCGCATCGCCAAAATCGTCAATTGCGAAGCCGTCGAAGGCTCGACCAAGCTGCTGCGGCTGACGCTGGACGTGGGTGAAGGAAAAATGCGCAATGTCTTCAGCGGCATTGCCTCGGCCTACAAGCCCGATGACCTGATTGGCAAACACACCGTGATGGTCGCCAACCTGGCACCGCGCAAGATGAAGTTCGGCATCAGCGAAGGCATGGTGCTGGCCGCCAGCCACGCCGACGAAAAGGCCGCGCCCGGCATCTTTGTGCTGGAGCCCTGGCCCGGCGCCCTGCCCGGCATGCGGGTGCGCTAGTCGCCAGTGTTTGAGGGAGCTTCAACAAGCTCCCTGCTTCCCATGCTCTGCTGCGATTTACAGCGAAGCGAGCCATGACGAACTGCCCGGCGATTCCCTTAATCCAGAACGATCTTATGGGTCGTCACGATGTTCCTGTAGAACTGGATACGTTGCTGGATTTCTTTGCGGTACTCAGCGGGCTTCACGTCTTCGGGAACCATCGCGCCGCGCGTGCGCCAGGCCTCCTGCGTCTGGGGATCGCGCAAAATGCCGCGCATCGCGTCGTAAAGCTTGGCAATGATGGGCTCGGGCGTTTTGGCCGGCGCAGCCAGGCCCGCCCAGGAGGTGAGGTTCAGCTCCGGCAACTTGAGTTCGTCAAATGTCGGCACGTCGGGCAATTGCGGTGCGCGAATGGGCGACGCCACCGCCATCGCACGCAGGCGTCCGGCCTGAATCGTGGCGAGGTTGGTTGTCAGATTGTTCCACGTCATGTGCACCTGGCCGGACATCAGATCGGTGAGCGCTGGCCCCGCACCGCGGTACGGGATGTGGGTGATGAACAACCCGAGCTTTGCTTTGAGCAACTCCATGCTCAGGTGCGCCACCGAGCCGTTGCCGGAGGAAGCGTAATTTAGCTTACCGGGGTTTGCTTTCACGTATTTCACAAACTCGGCAAAATTTTTCACGGGCAAGCCCGGGGTGACCAGCAGCACGTTGGCCAGCCGCTCAATCAGCGTGATGGGCGCAAAGTCGTTGACCGCGTCATAGGGCAGGCGGGGCGATACGGCCGGGTTGACCACATGCGTGGTCTGCGAGGTAAGGATCAACGTGTAACCGTCTGGCGGTGCCTTGGCCACCAGCGTGGAGCCGATGGCGCCGCCCGCGCCGGCCTTGTTGTCCACCACCACGGGTTGTCCAAGCACCTTCCCCAGCCTGTCGGCCATGGCCCGGCCCGCGGCGTCCGCCGAGCCGCCGGGCGGAAACGGCACCACGAGTGTGATCGGGCGATTCGGGTAACTGGCGGGTGCCTGGGCCAGGGCGGGCAAGGCAATGGCACTGCTCAAGGCGCAGGTGGTTCCGATAAAACGGCGGCGATGAAGGGTGATGGTCATGGTAAATCCTCGTAAAGGGGAAAATCAGGGGAGTTCTCCGCCAGGTTGACGCTCGGTTTCAGCTATTGGCGAATCCTGCCAGCACTGGTGACGATGGATAACTCGACGAAGCTGGAGCCAGAGCGCTGTCCAGGTTTGAAGCTGATCAAGTGACCTCCGAGGTCAAAACTGCTCATGCTGTCCAAGGCTAGAACAGTCCCTTCGCGGCTGGGCCTGCTGCCTTGGCGACGTACCGCCTCGGAAATGACGCGAGCAGCGATGTAGCCCTCCATCATGGCGTAGCTCACAGGCACTTCCAGGTTGCGTGTCTTGGCAACAGTGTCAGTAAATTCTTTGACTAGCTGGCTGGAGACCTTGTACGGACTTGGCGTCACTTGGGCGATAGCCACACCTTGCATCTGCTCCGGAGGCAGTCGTTTCGAGAGCTGCTCAATGTCGGCGCCCGAATGCGCAAGCAGTTGAGCCGCGCCACCAGCGATACGGTACTTCTCGATAAAGCCGGCCGCAGCAGCGCCGCTGGAAACCATGATGATCGCTTGCGGCTGCATGTTCATGAAGGTGTCCACGGCGTCGGTGACGCTGACCGTGTTAGCGACGTAGGAGGCGCGTCCTTCGATAGTCGCTCTGGCTTTCCTGGCCGCATCCTCGACCGCGGCGATTACCGCCGTCGAACCCGGTCCAGCCTCATGGAAAAGCCCGAGGCGTGTAATGCCGACGGTAGCCAAATGCTCAATAAGTTTGGAAATCTCTTCGCGCAGGCCTGCCCGCACGCCATATAGGTAGGAAACGTCCGGCTGAATTTCCGAGGTACGGTAGCCGACGAGGGCGATCTTCTCTTTTGCCAAAATGCCCGCAGACACCAAGTCGGCAATGTTCTTGCCGCCAAAGTAGCCGGCCAGGACCAGCGGCTTATCCTCAGCAATCATCTGCCTGGTCAAAGCGACCGTTTCGTCGGGCCTCCCGCGGTCATCCTTGCGTAGGAGTGTGAATTTATGACCATTGATGCCGCCGACGTTGTTCAGGGAGTTGAAATGCAATTGCATGCCGACGGCATAGGCACGGGCTTGGCCGGCCTCCGGCCCTGACATGGGGCCGACCTGGCCCACTACGATCTCTGCGGCGAGTATCGGACCGGCTGCCATCACAAAGCAACCCACGGTCAGTGCCATCAGTATCTTGGCGAAAGCCCTCAAACAATGGTTGCGCATGGCGATAGTTCCTTTTGTGCTGCGGCCACCGCCAGGTCCACCGTCAGGTTCGGGCCTGCCTGAGCAGGGGCTGAATTCAATGGGAGGTCAATGAGGCGTGCGCGGCCCGCCTCGCAGTCGGCCAAAACGCGTGCCGTCATCGACCTGAGCTTCGAACTGGAGCAGTGCGAGCAGTTGGCGGACCTTGACGCCTTGCGGTCGCGCCAGGCTGTCGCGAAGCGGTGCCAAGCGCTCTTCCGGAAGGATGCGCTTTGTGCATTGTTCGAATTTGACTTGCCGCTCCAACGCCGAAAACGGATTCAGGAACGACCCTTTGGCGTGGTGAACCACGCGCTCCAGGTGCCGTCCGTCCTTCAAGGTCACGGCGGTGGTGTGGGGAAGCAATTGTGTTGCGGTTTCCACGCGTGTCGAGTCCAGGCGCATTTCGACGCGTGGCATGAGGCGTCGGGTCACATCGTCCTGCACCGCTTTCGGCGTGAAGTCGGCCAACGTGACTGTGCCGTAACGGAGCATCGTTGCCAGCGCGTAGGGCATGGAAAACATGGCCTCGCGCGGATCCCGTGGCTCTGGATATTTAAGGTTCACCATGTTGACGCGCCCGACCAGTGTTTCGACACGCTCCACGTCCTCCATGCCGAATCGGTGTTCGGTGGCGAGGGCTTGTAACGCGTCCAGGCAGCGGTGTGTGGACGCGCAGTTCGGATACAGCTTGAACGACAGGCCATGGCTGTCGATCGCCAGCGGACCGTCGTTGACCGCAGCCACGGACTGCCAGTCGGCCGGCGAGTCCCCGGCATAGAGTACCCCGAACCCATGCGGGCCTTCCAGGGCTTTATCGCTGCCCGTGACGCCAGCTGCCGCAAGCGATGCGGCCAGCACACCGCCTTGAGCCGCCAGCCCGGCATGTACGGGTTTCGTGTCGGTACCGAACTGGACCTTGGGTCCGGCTGCCATGGAAACGGCCAGGCTGATGGCGTGTGTCATTCTTCCAGCGTCCAGCCCCAGCAATCTGGCGCAGGCGGCTGCGGCGGCGATCACGCCAATGGTTTGGGTGCCGTGCCAGCCCTTTTCGGCATGAGACCGGTCCATCGCCATCCCGACGCGGGCCATCACCTCGCTCCCGACGATCAGCGCGTCCAGCACGGCGTCCAGCGTGGCGTCGATCTCGTGGGCTTGTGCGAGGATGGCCGGGATCACAGCGCAGCCAAAATGCCCCCCGGCGACGAGAAACATCTCATCCAGCTCCCGCGCATGAGCGGCCGTGCCGTTGGCCAGCGCACTGAAGGCGGCACAAGTCCCGGTGCTGCTGCCCGCTATTGGGACCGGACCCGCAGCGCGCAATCCCGCCCGTACTGAGGCGCAAACCGGGTCCCCAGCGCCTGCCACCATGGCGGCGATGGTGTCCTCCAGGGAGTGCTCTGCCGTGCGCAGGGTGGATTCACCCCATTGATTGGGGACCGTGGCAGCCCAGTGCGCGAGAACCTGGGTAGCGAGGACGGGGGAACTGAGCATGCTTGTCCTTGGGGCGTGATTTGGTATGTAGTTGCGCCTATCGGCGCAACCGGGTGTGGAACGAATGGCAGACACGCAGCTGCAGGTCTACGCGAGAAGGCAAGGCACGCTCAGTCAAGCGTTACTCCGGCCCTGCGGATCACGTCGCCCCACTTCTTCACCTCGCTGTCGATGTGCGTCTTGAAAAACTCGGGTGTGCCCCCGAGCACTACCTGCCCCACTTGCGCGAATTCGGCTTTGGTCGCAGGTGCCTGCAACCAGTTGTTGATCTCGCGGTTCAGGCGCAGGATGACCGGCCGAGGCGTGCCAGCCGGTGCCACGATGCCACCCCAGGCCACCACCTCGAAGTCTGCAACACCCGCCTCTTCCATGGTCGGCACATTGGGCAAAATCGCCGAGCGCCGTTTGCTCGTAACCGCGAGCGCGCGCACCTTGCCGGACTGGATGGCGCCCACCATGGACGGCAGATTGTCGAACATGAAATCGATCTGCCCGCCGACCAGGTCGGTCTGCGCCTGCGGGGCGCCGCGGTAGGGGATGTGGTTGAAGCTGATGCCGGCCTTCTCCTTGAGGATTTCGCCGCTGAGGTGGCTGGTCGTGCCGTTGCCGCCCGAGCCCATGTTGAAGCGGCCCGGCTGGCTCTTGGCGGCGATGACCAGGTCGCGCACCGAGGTCGCAGGAAAGCCCTGGCGGACCACCAGCACATTGGGCACCTGCGAGAGCACTGCCACTGGCACCAGGTCCTTGTCGGGGTTGTAGGGCATTTTGCGGATCAAGCCGCGGTTGATCGCCATGGTCACGATGTTGCCGAAGCCCAGCGTGTAGCCATCGGGCTTGGCTGTGGCCACCGCAACCATTGCAATGGTGCCTGCCGCGCCGGGGCGGTTCTCGACGATCACCGATTGCTTGAGTTTGTCCTGCAGGTAGTGGGCCAGTTTGCGGCTGGTCTGGTCGGGCGTGCCGCCAGCGGCCGAGGGCACGATCAGCTTGATGGGCTGGGCGGTCGGCCAGTCCGCCGCCAGGGCATTGCTGGCCAGCGCGGCCGCAGCCAGCAGCAGCGCAATGAATGTTTGAAATTTCGGCATTTGCAACTCCAAGGTTTTGTTCTAACGGACAGCGGTGACGATATGAATGTGAGCGGCGATCTCGCACAGAGCTTCGGCGATGTCCTCGCGCACGGCGTTGGCGCGCGGCAGCAGTTCGCGTGTCTTTTCGTTCAGGTAGATCGCACGGTTCAGTTCAATCTGCAGGCTTTGATGTCCGCGTGCTGGTACGCCGAATTCGCGCAGCAGGTCCTGGCCCGCATACGGGTCGTTGATGGCGACGCTATAGCCCAGTTGGCGAAATGCTCCGGCCACCAATTCGGTAAAGGCTGCGCTGCAGCTCTGGGTGTTCAGGTTGCCCAGTACCACGTCAGCCAGCGGCCCGGGTGCCACACGGCCAAGCCGCTCGTAGGCGTTGCTTGGCATCGAATGCAGATTCAGGTGCCAGCGCGGGCCTTGAGGGGCCGCTGCCTCCAGCGCCTGCGCCAGCGCGCGTCGGTAAGGGCGCCAGTAATGCTCAATGCGGTGCGTAATCTCCCGCGCCGCCAGGCGGCGTGCGTAGATGGGCTGGCGCGCAGGCGTAAGGCTGGACACCAGCCCGTTGCCCAGTGCCAGGGTGCGCGCTGCAGGCGCCGCCCCGCCAGGCCAGGTGTCGGCCAGCATGGCGACGTCGATGTCGTGCTCATGGCGATTCGGATCGATGTAGCTGCGCGGGAACGTGGCATGCACCAGGGTGCCGCCCACACGCGGCACGGCGTCCCACAACCAGTGAACGTGCGTGTCCTCGAGTTTGCGCAGCTCGGCGGCGTCCACGGCGTAGTCGAAATCGGCCGGGTAATCGGTACCGCTGTGCGGCGAATCGCACACCAGGGCGATGGCGGGCACGGCTGGAAGCTTCACCAGGACGGGCAATGCGGGTCGGGAGGCTTCGGGTGGCATCACGGTTTTTCTTGATTGATGGAAGATGAGCGAAGCGTAGGCAGCCCGGGCGTTAGGGGCAAACGACAATTTGATCCATGCTGATAACCTGATGTAATCGGGTCATGCGGTTCAAATCTCCTTCGTTGCCGGAGTTGCATGCCTTCCTGGCGGTGTGCCAGCTCGGCAGCTTTCGCCAGTCGGCCGACGCGCTGTGCGTAACGCAGGCGGCCGTGAGCCGCGCCGTGCAGCGGCTGGAGCAGCGCCTGGAATGCACGCTGCTGGACCGCTCAGGCAACCGGGTACAGCCCACGCCCCGCGGACGCGAATTCCAGATGCTGGTGGAGGCCCATGTGGCGGGACTTGAAAGCGCCATCGGCGAGTTCGGCGTGCGTGCCGCGCCGCGCAAGCTGCGGGTGAGCGTGGTACCCACACTTTGCACGCGCTGGCTGGTGCCGCGGCTCGCGCAGTTCCACGCGCAGCACCCCGGCATCGAGATCGAGCTGCGGCAATTCCACCACGACGAGAACTTTGAACGCGATGACGTGGACCTGTGGATCAACGTGAAGCGCCCGGCGCGGGCGTGGCCGCGCGGCATCCGTGCGCGTTACCTGCTGGGGCGCGAGCTCCAGCCCGCCTGTACACCGGCGCTGGCGGCCGGCCTGCGCGAGCCGCGCGACCTGCTCAAGGTCACGCTCCTGCAACACATCAACTACCCGGGCAATTGGGCGCTGTGGCTGCGCAAAGTCGGCGGCGTGGACATGCCACCCACGCTGGGCGCGGGGTTCGACCTGGGCAACAACCTGATCGCCGCCGCCTGCGCGGGCATGGGCGCGACCATCATCCAGCCCTGGCTGATCGAAGCCGAGCTGGCGACGGGCCAGCTCGTGCTGCCGTTCGGCCCCGCGGTGGTCACGGATCGCGGCTATTACCTCTGCAGCCGCGCTGCCCTGGCGGAAAACGACGCGGTGGAGCAGTTCACGCAGTGGCTGCTGGACGAGGCCAGCATCAGCGCAAAGCGGTTTGAGACGAGGGCCTGAGCAATCAGCCGAGGTAACGCAGCGCTTTGCCCGGCCGGGCGGCCAGCTCGGTCACCACGGTATCCAGCGCCTGCAGCAGCGCACCAACGCCTACCGCGCGAAACGGTGCGGCGGCAATGGCTACCTTGAGCTGCAGCACGGCTCCCGGCGGCAGCACCTCGCTGGGCGCCAGCCCACGCGCGATCAGGCGCTGCCCCATTTCCGATATCTGGTCGCGCGTGACCCGGCCCTCCAGAATCAGCACAAAATCGCCGTCGCGGTGCCGTGCCACAGTGTCGCCTTCGCGGGCCACCTGGCTGATGCAGGCGCCGGCGTGAACCAGCGCCATCTGCGCGACCTGCAAGCCGTACTCATCACGAATCTGCTGGATATTGCCGATACGCACCCGCAGCACCACCCCCGACACCGGGTCGCGCAGCTGGTGCTGGAGCAGCTGATGGAGACGCTCGAGCATCACCCTGTGGTTGGCCGCACCGGTCAGCGGGTCGACCCGGGCCATGGCGCCCACGCGGGCCTGGTTGCCGCGCCGTTCGCGGCTGCGCAGGTACAGGGCTACCAGCAACAGCGGGATTTCAACGGCAACACCCAGCTGCGCGCCATATTGCGTCATGAAGGACAGGGGCACCAGCTGCATGTTGCGCAGGATGGGAAAGACCGAACCGGCAAGCACCGCCAGGATGCCGGCCAGCACCCACAAGCCGACACGTGGAATGCGCCAGGCGTACCAGACCGCGACTCCCAGGTAAATCACAAAGCTGGCGAGGTAATAGGGGCCGCTGAGCGCAAAGAACGGCGCCCGGCCAACGAACAGGAAGCCCAGTGCCAGCACAGCGCCCACAGCGGCCATGGCCAGCATCAGGTGGGTGGGCCAGCGGACACCGCGCCCCAGCACCAGTTCACGCATGAAGAGGTGCCCCAGGGCCGCGCCGGCCACCGGCAGCACATTGGACGCCGCATCGTTCCACCAGGGGTTGTCGGGCCAGAAGTATTCCCCTGCCAGGCCGGTCAGCGAGAGCTGTCCGCAGGCAATCACCAGCACATAGGCCGCGTAGTAGAAATGAATGGAATCGCGCCATGAATAGGCGTTGACCGAGCAGATCACAACCACCAGCGCCACCAGCCCTGCGTATGCGCCCAACAGGAAATGCCAGCGCTTGCTGGACTCCTGGAAATCGCGCGCGCTCCATATGCTCCAGCGCACACTGATGGGGTGGCTGTGTTGCACCCGCAGGTAAGTCGGACGCGCCTCCTCCGGCTGCCGTACCAGCTCGAACGCCGGGTGCAGGTGGGGCAGGGGCCATTGCGATACCGCGATCGAATCGCCGGAATGCTCGACACGCCAGCTGCCGTCGACCGCAGGCCGGTACAGCTCCACCCGGTTCATGCCGGGGTGCGGCAGCGCCAGTACCAGCGGCGTAGGCACCCGGACGGCGGGCAAGGCCAACTGGTACCACAGCGCCGCGCCACCGCCGGCCGGCATGATGCGGTCCGCGCTGGCTGGCGTTGCCTCGCCCAGCGCAAAACGCTGCAGAATCTGCTCAAGCGTCTGACGGCCCGATGCATCGACAACCACCAGCGCTGCACCCTGCCGGCCCAGCCACGGCGAGGCCGGGCCCAAGCCATCCTGCGCCAGGACCGGCAGGCACGCCCCCAGGCCGCACGCCGCCAGGGCGAAAGCAACAATCTCACGCAGGTACACCCGCAGCCCCAGGCGGCAGGCAAACCGGTACGGCAGGCGCAAAGGACGGGAAAAAAGTGGCATGGTCTGTGCTGCACCGGCTTAAGATTAGCCGGCGGCGGGATTTTTGAAACAGGAAAGCAGGCCGCACTTTAACAAGGGGCCCCCGGTCTGACCATCCCACAGTTAGAGGATGCAGCCGGCCGGCGTGTCACTTTCGAACTCTTCTCTGATGCATTTGCCCACCTACCTCGCGCCTTTTCGCCCGCGCATTGTTTCTGCACTCCACGGTTACACGCGCGAACGCTTCGCCAAAGACCTGGGGGCCGGCCTGACCGTCGGCATCGTGGCCCTTCCGCTGGCCATGGCTTTCGCCATTGCCTCCGGCCTGTCTCCGCAGGCGGGCCTGTGGACCGCCATCATTGCGGGCGGGCTGATTGCGCTGCTGGGCGGTTCGGCCGTGCAAATCGGCGGACCGGCGGGCGCCTTCATCGTGATCGTCTACGGCATCGTCGAGCAGTACGGCCTGCCCAACCTGCTGATATCCACTGCCTGCGCCGGGGTGCTGCTCTTTCTGCTCGGGTTTCTCAAAATGGGCACACTGGTGCGTTATGTGCCGGTCAGCATCGTGGTCGGTTTCACCAACGGCATTGCGGTGCTGATCGCGCTGTCGCAGCTCAAGGACCTGCTGGGCCTGCAAATCGCCAAGATGCCGGCTGACTTTTTCTCGCAGATCAAGGCCATCGCCAGCCATATCGACTCCTTCAACCCCTACACATTGGGCCTGGGTGTGGTCTGTTTTCTGGGCCTGATCCTCTGGCCCAAGCTGTTCGCCAGCCGATCCACGGCGGCCAACGGCTTCACGGCGCGGTTGATCAGCCTGGTCCAGGCGGTCGAAGGGGTGCAACTGCTGCGCGCCACGCGCGCGGTGTCGCGCGTGCCGGGGCCCATCGTGGCGCTGATCACGCTGACGGCTTTTGCCTGGCTCCTGAGCTTGCCGGTCGAAACCATAGGCACGCGTTTTGGCGGCATCCCGCAGGCCCTGCCGGTTTTTGCGCTGCCGGCTTTTTCATGGGACACGGTGCGCCTGCTGCTGCCGCCCACGCTGACCATCACCATGCTGGGCGCGGTGGAATCGCTGCTGTGCGCACGCGTTGCCGACCAGATTTCGGGCCTGCCCAAACACGACCCCAACCAGGAGCTGATGGCCCAGGGCATCGCCAATTTTGTCGTGCCCTTTTTCGGCGGCATGCCAGCCACCGGCACGATTGCCCGCACCGTCACCAATGTGCGCTCGGGTGCCACCTCGCCGGTATCCGGTGTGGTGCACGCGCTGATGCTGATGCTGGTGGTGCTGATCGCCGCACCGCTGGCCATGCATGTGCCGCTGGCCGTGCTGGCCGGCGTTTTGCTGTACGTGGCCTGGAACATGGGCGAGTGGCGCGAGCTGGCGCATCTGCGCCAATACAGCAACCACTACAAGCTGCTGATGCTGGGCACTTTTTTCCTGACCGTGGTGTTCGACCTGACGGTCGCGCTGCAGGTTGGCCTGCTGCTGGCCTGCGTGCTTTTTGTGCGGCGCATGAGCTCGCTGTTCCAGGTGGTGGAGACGGCACGCAGCAACGAAGCGGTCAACTTCCAGCTCTATGGCTCGCTGTTTTTCGGCGCGGTTGCGAAGATCGATCCAGTACTGTCGGTGGTTGAAAGTGCGCCGCAGGGCCTGCTGGTCCGGCTCGATGCCCAGTCGCTGCAGTCACTCGATGCCTCCGGGCTGGATGTGCTGGGACAGCTGCACAAGGCCATCACGCTGCGCGGCGGCCGGCTGGTGATTTCGGGCCTGAACGCCCAGCCGCGTGCCGTGATGGAGCGTTCGGGCTTTCTGGCCAAAATAGAAGAATCCTGAAAACGCTATTAAAATCATAGCAAACTATGTCCGTGGTGACTGGGCCAATGCCACTTTTTACCATTTCCCAAGGCGCTCCCGGCCACTTTCCTTTTGCCGGGCAATCCGCCCCGAAGCCGCCGCAGGGGTGGCTGACCGCTAAAATCAGCCTATTCAACGTTTCAGGCAGTTCCATCCCATGTCCATCTTCGCCCGGCCCCACTACACCTCGGAAGTGACCCAGTTCATTGACGAGCTCAAAGCGAAAAAGCCCACACTGGAGGCCGAGCAGCGCGCCGGACGCGCAATCTGGTGGGACAAGAAGCTGGACCGCTCCGAGCAGGCTGACTACCAGGATGCCCGCGTCCCGCAGCAGCCTTACGTGTACGGCACCAGCGGCCACCCAAACAGCAAACCCTGAGGCGAAGGTAAAAAAGGCCTCCAGCCCTTTCAGGGAAAGCCCCGGCAGCGCTGTTTTTCATAGCGCCGTGCCGCCCTGATCCCCAACCCATGTCCACGATCACCGAACTGCCCCCCTCGCCTTCCGAGCCGGGTCGGCCTGCCGAAGCCCTGGCGCTGGACGGCATGCCCGGCGTGATCGACCAGGTGGCGCTGGCCCGGCTCTACGGCGAGCCGCTGTTTGCGATGCCGCAGGATCTGTACATTCCGCCGGATGCGCTGCAGGTTTTCCTGGAGGCCTTCGAGGGCCCGCTGGACTTGCTGCTCTACCTGATCCGCAAGCAGAACTTCAACATCCTCGACATCCCGATGGCGGCCGTGACACGCCAGTACCTGGTGTATGTCGATGAAATCCGCAGCACCAACCTGGAGCTGGCCGCCGAATACCTGCTGATGGCGGCCATGCTGATCGAGATCAAGTCGCGCATGCTGCTGCCGCCGAAAAAGGTGGCGGATGGGCAGGAGCCGGAAGACCCGCGCGCCGAGCTGGTGCGCCGGCTGCTGGAATACGAGCAGATCAAGCTGGCCGCGCACAAACTCAATGAAATTCCACAGTTCGGCCGCGACTTCCTGCGTGCCCAGGTGTATGTGGAGCAGGCGCTGCAGCCGCGTTTCCCGGATGTCAGCGTGGTCGATTTGCAGGAAGCCTGGCGCGACATCGTCAAACGCGCCAAGCTGGTCCAGCACCATGTGATTTCCCGGGAAGAGCTCTCGGTGCGCGAGCACATGAGCATCGTGATCCGCAAGCTGCAGGGCCAGAAATTTGTCGAGTTCGAAAACCTCTTCGATCCGACCCGCGGCATGCCGGTTCTGGTAGTCACCTTCATCGCCCTGCTCGAACTCTCCAAGGAAGGCCTGATCGACGTGACCCAGGCCGAGGCCTACGCGCCGATTTACGTGCGCCTGGCCTACACGCCCGCCTGATCCCCCTCCCCACCGCATGGCGCACGCCAGCTCAACGCCGCCAGGCTCCTATAGCTACGATGCCGTCATAGTCGGCAGCGGCCTGGCCGGGCTCAGCACCGCGCTCAAGCTCTTGGAACGCCCTGAAGCGGAAGGCGTACCGTTTCGTATCGCCATCCTCACCAAGGGCGCGCTGGCCGACGGCGCCAGCGGCTGGGCCCAAGGCGGCATTGCCGCCGTGCTGGAGCGCGGCGAAGATGGCGACAGTTTTGCCGCCCACATCGTAGATACCCAAGTGGCGGGCGCCTGGCTGTCCGACGAAGCGGCCACCACGCAGGTGGTCCAAGGTGCGCCAGCAGCCATCGCCTGGCTGCAGGCCCAAGGCGTGGCTTTCACGCAGGAGCCCGGTGCCGCACCGGCGCTGCACCTCACGCGCGAAGGCGGGCACAGCCACCGCCGCATCGTGCATGCCAGCGACGCCACCGGCGCGGCCGTGCAGCAGCGCCTGATCGAGGCTGTGCTGGCCCATCCGGCCATCGACGTGTTTGAACAGACCACGCTGGTCGACCTGATCGTCCGGAACGACAGCACCACCGGCCGGCCGCATTGCGTCGGCCTGTATGCGCTGGACAGCCGCGACGACGGCACGGGAAGCAACAATGGCATCGTCCGCACCTTTGCGGCCCGCCACACTCTGCTGGCAACCGGCGGCGCCGGCAAGGTCTACCTCTACACCAGCAACCCCGACACTGCCACCGGCGACGGCATCGCCGCCGCCTGGCGCGCCGGCTGCCGCATCGGCAACATGGAGTTCATCCAGTTCCACCCGACCTGCCTGTACCACCCCGAAGCGAAGTCCTTTTTGATCAGCGAAGCAGTGCGCGGCGAAGGCGGCATATTGCGCCTGCCGGAATCGGCCGGTGGTGCCCGCTTCATGCCGGAACACGATGAACGCGCCGAGCTGGCCCCGCGCGATGTAGTGGCGCGCGCGATTGATTTCGAGATGAAGAAACACGGCGTGGACTGCGTCTACCTGGACATCTCGCACAAGGGCGAGGCCTTTGTGCGCGAGCATTTTCCGACCATCCACGCTCGCTGCCTGTCGCTCGGAATCGATATCGCGCGCCAGCCGATTCCCGTGGTGCCGGCGGCCCACTACACCTGCGGCGGCGTGCTGACCGACCTGGCCGGACGCACCGACATCGCCAACCTTTACGCCGCCGGCGAAACCGCCTGCACCGGCCTGCACGGCGCCAACCGGCTGGCCAGCAACTCGCTGGTGGAGTGTGTGGTGTTCGCGCAGGAAGTTGCATCTGCTATCAAATCGGAAGCTGTTCGTGTCCGCCATACAAGGGCTGGCGGCCAAAATGACTCACAGGATTCGCTGCCCGCGTGGGACGAGAGCCAGGTGACCGATGCCGACGAGCAGGTGGTGATTGCCCACAACTGGGACGAGCTGCGCCGGCTGATGTGGAATTACGTGGGCATAGTCCGCACCAACAAGCGGCTGGAGCGCGCCGCGCATCGCATCGCGTTGTTGCAGTCGGAAATTGACGAGTTTTACGCCCACTTCCGCGTTACGCGGGATCTGCTGGAACTGCGCAACCTGGTCCAGGTGGCCGAGCTGATTGTGCGTTCGGCGCAGTCACGCCACGAAAGCCGCGGCCTGCATTTCAGCCGCGACTATCCGCAGACCGACGCGGTGGCTGTGCCGACCGTGCTGGCGCCGCCCCGGGGCTGATTTCGGCGATCACCTGGGCCCTGCGTCCAGTTCCGCGTCCAGCCAGCCGCGCAGACTGTTCACAAAAGCCAGTGCTTGTACCCGCGGCAGGTCTTCCAGGCGCACCACGCCTTCGCTCAACCGGCCGGCTTGCAGCGCCTGCGCACGTCCTATGCCGCCCAGCAGGCCGCAATGCAGCGGTGGGGTCAACCAGCGGCCATCGAGCAGCAACGCAATATTGCCGCGCGTGCATTCGGTGATTTCACCTTCCGCGTTCCACAGCAGGGTGTCGAAGACGCCCTCTTCCACCGGGGTGAAGGCGTCGTAATGGGCGCGCCGTGTGGTCTTGAAACGCACGAACTCGCTGTGGGCATCTTCGAAAGCGCGGTCGGCCAGCTGCAGCCGCACGCGCTGCGGCGATGGCGGCAATACAAAGGCCTCGGCCCGTGCCTGCCCTCGGTAATCCAGCAGCAAGCGCACGCGCCAGACGCCCTTCGCGTGGGTTTGCACCAGCTGCTGCAGACACTCCTGCACCTGTTGCTGCGACCAGGAATAGCCGAAGTGAGCTGCAGCCGCCGCCATGCGCGCCAGATGCACCGGTGCATCGCGCAAACTGCCGTTCTCCAGCGCCAGGGTTTCCAGTAATTCAAACGGCATGCTCGAGCGCTCCACAAAGGCGCGCTTGTGGCGCCACTCCTGCCATTCTGCCCCGGCCAGCGCACCGGACGTGATGCCGCTGCCGATGCCGCAAGTGGCGGCGCTGCCCCGCAGCGTCACGGTGCGGATGGGCACGTTGAAGGTGGCACGTATTCCGTTTTCGCCCGGATACACCACCCCGATCGCGCCGCAATAGACGCCGCGCGGCTCCGGCTCCAGCGCCTGGATCATCCGCATGGCGCTGACCTTGGGCGCCCCGGTGACCGAGCCACAAGGGAACAGCGCCGCAAACACGTCGGCCAGCGAGCAGCCGGCGCGTGTGCGTGCCTGCACGTCCGAGCTCATTTGCCACACCGTGGACAGGGCCTCGGTGTGGAACAGGCGCGGCACCTGCACGCTGAACGGCTCGGCGATGCGCGACAGGTCGTTGCGCAGCAGGTCCACGATCATCACGTTTTCGGCGCACTCCTTGGCTGATGTGCGCAGGGCCTGCACCAACGCCGCGTCTTCGGCGGGCGTGGCGCCACGCGGCGCCGTGCCTTTCATGGGCCGCGTCAGGAGGCAGCCGTCGTGCCAGTCGAAAAAAAGCTCGGGTGACACCGAGAGCAGATGCTCATCACCGGTGTCAAGAAAGGCCGCGTAGCCTCCCGGCTGGGCGCGCTGCAACGCGGCAAACAAGGCCCGTGCCGCATCGCCCTCCGGCTCACCGCGCAAAACGCCGTGCAGGGGTGCGGTGAAATTCACCTGGTACAGCGCACCGGCGGCGATGGCCCGATGAATGCTGTCCAGCGCGGTGTCAAACGCTGCGCGCGAGCAGGCGGCCTGCCATTGCACCTGCACGGAGTCAGCATCATCCTTGTTGTCCACTGGCCAAGGCAGCGCCTCGTCATAAACCGCAAACCAGGCCAGCGGACCCTGCGCCGCATGCGCGGCCAGCGCCGCATCAAAGGCCGGTGCAGCTTCGTAGCGCAGATAGCCGACACACCAGAAGCCCTCGCGTGCCGCCGCCTCAACGGCATCAAGCACCGGCCGGACTTGGGACGCCCCCAGGGCCGAAAGGATCTGGCGGGGGTTGCCAAAGGCATGGCGCAGACGTGGCCCGTCCGGCAGCTGCGGGTCAGAAAAATCGATGCGTGCCGAGCCGACCGGCATCAGGCCGCGCCGATGCGCGGCACCAACCCGGCCACAGGCTGGCCCGCACGCTGCGCCGCGGTGAACGCCAGCATGCGGTCTATCGGCAGGCGGGCACGCACGCCCAGGGCAGGGTCCACATGCACTTCCGGGCTCAAGGTTTGCAACACCTGCGCCAGGCCAGCCAACCCGTTCATCGCCATCCAGGGGCAGTGCGCGCAGCTTTTGCAGGTGGCGCTGTCGCCGGCCGTCGGTGCTTCGATAAACACCTTGCCGGGGTTCAGCGTGCGCAGCTTGTGCATCATGCCGTTGTCGGTGGCAACGATGAATTCGCGGGCATCCATCTCGCGCGCTGCCTTGAGGATGCCCGAGGTCGAACCCACCGCGTCGGCCAGCGCAATCACGTCCGCGGGCGATTCGGGATGCACCAACACCTTGGCCTTCGGGTGTTCCTTCTTCAGCGCCTCGAGTTCAAAGGCCTTGAACTCATGGTGCACGATGCAGCTGCCGTTCCACATCAGCATGTCGGCACCGGTTTCGCGCTGGATGTAGCCACCCAAGTGTTTGTCGGGCGCCCACAAGATCTTCTGGCCTTGTTCCTTCAATGCCCTGACGATGTCCAGCGCGCAGCTGGAAGTCACCAGCCAGTCGGCGCGCGCCTTCACCGCGGCGCTGGTGTTGGCATAAACCACCACCGTGCGGTCCGGATGGGCGTCGCAGAAGGCGCTGAATTCGTCCACCGGACAACCCAGGTCGAGCGAACAGGTCGCGTCCAGGTCGGGCATCAGCACGCGCTTTTCGGGCGAGAGGATTTTTGCGGTCTCGCCCATGAAACGCACGCCCGACACCACCAGCGTGGTCGCCGCATGGTCGCGCCCGAAACGCGCCATCTCCAGCGAGTCGCTGACCAGCCCGCCGGTTTCCTCGGCCAGATCCTGAAGGTCGGGGTGCACGTAGTAGTGCGACACCATGACGGCATTGCGCTCCTTCAGCAAGCGGCGGATCCGGTCCTTGAGTGCAGCGCGCTCGTCCGGTGCCGGCTCCACCGGCACACGCGCCCAGGCGTGGCGCGTCGGGCAGGAGGGCTGCTCGTAGTCGATGCGTACCAGGGGCTGGACAGTGGTGCTTGCGGCGTCACTCATGGTGGTTCTCACAGCTGCGTAAACCGCATGGAAAAATCAATCGCCTTGACGTCTTTGGTCAGGGCTCCGATGGAAATGCGGTCCACCCCGGTGGCGGCAATGCCAGCCACCGTGTCCAGCCCGACGCCGCCCGACACTTCCAGAATCGCCCGGCCCGCCGTGATGCGCACCGCTTCGCGCAACTGCGCCAGGTCCATGTTGTCGAGCAAGATCATCCGGGCACCGGCAGCGAACGCCTCCTCCAGCTGGGCCAGGGTCTCAACCTCGATCTCGACAAAAGTCGCCCGGACTGCCACCTCGGCGGCACGCTGCAAAACAGCCGTGATGCCACCGGCGGCCGCGATATGGTTTTCCTTGATCAGCACCGCGTCGTACAGTCCGATGCGGTGGTTGCTGCCGCCGCCGCAGCGCACCGCGTATTTTTGGGCCAGCCGCAAACCGGGCAGGGTTTTGCGGGTGTCCACAATGCGCGCGCGGTTGCCCGCCACCGCCTCGACAGCCCGCACATAGGCCGCGGTCTGCGTGGCCACGGCGCTGAGCAACTGCAGGAAATTAAGCAAGGTGCGCTCGCCGCTGAGCAGCGCGCGCGAATTTCCCCGGATTTCCAGAATGACCTGGTTGGCGCTACAGGGCTGGCCGTCACGCACATGCCAGACCAGTTCGGCCTGTGGATCCAGCCGTTGCAAGGTCGCCTCCACCCAGGGTCGGCCGCAGATCACCGCGGCCTCCCGCGCCAGCACGCGGGCCTGGCTGCGCTGCCCCGGGTTTACCAGGCCGGCCGTCAGGTCGCCCGCACCGAGGTCTTCGTCCAGGGCCCGGCCGGCATCGGCGCGCGCAAGCAGCGCCATGCTGGCATCGGAAAAATCAAACCGCTCATTCATTTTTTTCGTCGTTTCACGCCAATGTTGGCGGCAAGCATAGCGGCTTCGCGAAGAACCCTCCGGTTAGCACACTATCGGCACCACAGGAAAAAGGATTTGAGCCCTCAGGCTGCCTGTACTAGAATGCAATTGCTCCGGGGTGCTGCCGGCCATTGTGGTCGAGCAGCTGAGATGGCCAACAACCCAAACCCGTGAACTTGAATCGGTTCGTACCGACGTAAGAAGAGCTGACTGCCGCCGGCCCCCCGGCTATCCAGTCAACAACCAACACCACAGCGCTGGTCTTGGCCACACCTTCGGAGCATTTTGTGTACCCCACACAGCAAAGGATGCCCCGATGAATGCTCCAGACAAATTTGCCCAGCTGCTGGCCCTCACACGCGAACCCTTTCCCGCCTCGCGCAAGATCTATGCGCCCGGACAGGTCCATGCAGGCATTCGCGTGCCCATGCGCGAAGTCAGCCTGAGCAACGGCGAATCCGCCACGCTGTACGACACTTCCGGTCCCTACACCGATCCCGGCGCCGACATCGACGTGCGCCGCGGGCTCGAGGCACTGCGCACACCCTGGATTGAGGCGCGCGGCGACACAGAAATTTACACTGGCCGCACCGCGCAGGCGGTCGACGACGGCACCCGTCGCGAAGACCGCACCGACCCGTCGGACCCCGAAGTCCAGCGTATTGCCGCGCTGCGCGCCCAGGCCGCCGGTCTGCAGCGCACCCCGCGCCGAGCCAAGGCCGGCGCCAACGTGAGCCAGATGCACTATGCACGCCGCGGCATCATCACGCCAGAGATGGAATACATCGCGCTGCGCGAAAACACCAAGCGCGAGTGGATGGCCGAATACCTGGGAGACGCCGAGCGTGCCCAACGCCTGCGCGGCAACCCCATGGGTGCGCAACTGCCCGAGTTTGTGACGCCGGAATTTGTACGCGACGAAGTGGCGCGCGGCCGGGCCATCATTCCGGCCAACATCAATCACCCCGAAGTCGAGCCCATGATCATCGGGCGCAACTTCCTGGTCAAGATCAACGCGAACATCGGTAACTCGGCAGTGACCTCGAGCATTGAAGAAGAGGTTGAAAAACTGGTCTGGGCGATCCGATGGGGTGCCGACAACGTGATGGACCTGTCCACCGGCAAAAACATCCACACCACGCGTGACTGGATCATCCGCAACTCGCCGGTGCCCATCGGCACGGTACCCATTTACCAGGCACTCGAAAAAGTCGGCGGCGTCGCCGAAGACCTGACCTGGGAAATTTACCGCGACACCTTGATCGAGCAGGCCGAGCAAGGCGTGGACTACTTCACCATCCACGCCGGCGTGCGTCTGCCCTTCATCCCGATGACGGCCAAACGCCGCACCGGCATTGTTTCGCGCGGCGGCTCCATCCTGGCCAAGTGGTGCATGTCGCATCACAAGGAAAACTTCCTGTACACGCACTTTGAAGACATCTGCGAGATCATGAAAGCCTACGACGTGAGTTTCTCTCTGGGTGACGGCCTGCGGCCTGGGTCCGGCGCCGATGCTAACGACGAAGCGCAATTTGCCGAACTGCGCACGCTCGGTGAGCTGACAAAAATCGCCTGGAAACATGACGTGCAGACGATGATCGAGGGCCCCGGCCACGTGCCCATGCACATGATCCAGGCCAACATGGAAGAGCAGCTCAAGCATTGCCACGAGGCGCCCTTCTACACCCTGGGCCCGCTGACCATCGACATCTCGCCCGGCTATGACCACATCTCCAGTGCCATCGGCGCAGCGATGATCGGCTGGTTCGGCACTGCGATGCTTTGCTACGTCACGCCCAAGGAGCATTTGGGCCTGCCCGATCGCAACGACGTCAAGCAGGGCATCATTGCCTACAAGATTGCCGCGCATGCCGCCGATGTGGCCAAAGGCCACCCGGCTTCGCGTGCGCGCGACGAAGCACTGTCCAAGGCGCGCTTCGAGTTCCGCTGGCACGACCAGTTCAACCTGTCGCTGGACCCGGACACCGCGCGCGAGTTTCATGACGAAACCCTGCCCAAGGAAGTCAGCAAGGTGGCGCATTTCTGCTCCATGTGCGGACCGAAATTCTGCTCGATGAAAATCAGCCAGGAAGTGCGCGAGTTTGCGGCACAACAAGGTATTGCGGAAAACGCGGCATTGGACCAGGGAATGCAGGCAAAATCCGCCGAGTTCCGCGAAGGCGGCAGCGAAATCTACATCCCCATCCAGAAACTCTGAACCCACGCTGACAAGGGCAAACACATCCATGCATATCGGCATCGCAGGCGCAGGCCTTCTCGGACGGCTGCTGGCCTTCGAGCTGGCCAAGGTCGGCCATTCAGTCGAGGTTTTCGATCCCGCGCCCGGCCCGCAAGCGCCGGCGGCCGGCGTGTACGCCGCGGGCTGGACGGCCGCCGGCATGCTCAGCCCTACGGCCGAGCTGGAGTCGGCGGACGAAAACGTGTTTGCGCTCGGCCTGCGTTCGCTGGAACTCTGGCCCGCCATCGTGGTGTCCCTCGGCACGCCCGTCGAGCTGCACCAGCGCGGCAGCCTGCTGCTGGCGCATCGCGGCGACGAAGGCGCAGCGCGGCGCGTGGTGGACCTGCTGCTGCACAAGGCACCTGCCGGCCATGCGCCTCAGGTGTTGGACGCCGCTGCGCTGAAAGAACTGGAGCCGGACCTGTATGGCGTGGCGCATGCCTGGCTGCTGCCCCACGAGGGACAGATCCATACGGTGCAGGCCATGGTGGCCCTGGCCCATGCCGCCGGTGCGGCAGGCGCGCGCTGGCATTGGGGCACCACGGTGGACCGCCTGTGTCCTGGTGAAATACACACGGCCCGGAGCGTTCTGGCCTTCGACTGCGTGTTTGACGTGCGTGGTACAGGCGCTCGCCCTTCTGCCCATGCTGCGGACCCCTCAGCGGGGTTCATTTCCGGTGTGCGTGGCGTGCGCGGTGAAATCATCTGGCTGCATGCACCCCATGTGGCGCTGCGGCGGCCGATACGCCTGCTGCATCCCCGGCACCGGGTTTACCTGGTGCCGCGCGAAGGCGGGCATATCGTCATCGGCGCCAGCGAGATTGAGAGCGAAGACCGTTCGCCGATCTCGCTGCGCAGCATGGTGGAGTTGCTGGCGGCAGCGCACAGCATCATTCCGGAACTGGCGGAGGCGCGCGTCGTACACACGGAAACCAACCTGCGCCCCGCGCTGCCAGATAATTTGCCGCAGGTTGAACAGGCGCCCGGACTGGTGCGCATCAACGGCCTGTTCCGGCATGGCTGGCTGATTGCGCCGGCGCTGGTCGAGAAAGTCTTGCAAAAGCTGCAAAAACCGACATGACACTGATCAACATCACATTCAACGGCGAAACCCGGCAAGTGCCGGCAGGCAGCAGCCTGGCCGATGCACTGGCCGTCACCGAACTGCCGGCCGCCTCGTTTGCCAGCGCGGTCAATGGCGAGTTTGTAGCGCGTGATGCGCGTGCGCAGACCCCGCTTGCAGAAGGCGACGCCGTTTTTACATTTCAGGCCATCACAGGAGGCTAGACATGAGTTTCCAAATTGCCGGCATGGAGCTGGCCAGCCGCTTTTTCCTGGGCACGGCCAGCTATCCATCGCCGCAAGTGCTCCAGCAGGCCATCGCGGCCTCCGGCGCGCAGGTGGTCACCGTCGGGCTCAAGCGCCAGCTGGCCGCCGGTGGCAGCACGCAAAATGATTTCTACAAGCTGATTCAGGCCAGCGGCGCCCGCCTGCTGCCCAACACCGCCGGCTGCCGCAGCGCTCGCGAGGCCATCACGCTGTCGAAGATGGCGCGCGAACTGTTCGGCACCCACTGGATCAAGCTGGAGGTGGTCGGTGATGAACACACGCTGCAGCCCGACCCGTTCGAGCTGGTAACCGCTGCCACCGAACTGGTGCGCGATGGTTTTGAAGTCTTCCCTTATTGCACCGACGACCTGGTCAGCTGCCAGCGCCTGCTCGACGCCGGTTGCCGCATCCTGATGCCCTGGGGTGCACCCATCGGCTCGGGCCAGGGTTTGATCAACCCTTACGCGTTGCGCACCTTGCGCGCACGCCTGCCGGACGTGCCACTGATCGTGGACGCAGGCATCGGTTCGCCGGCCGACGCGGTGCAAGCCATGGAACTCGGCTACGACGCAGTGCTGCTCAACTCGGCGGTGGCCCATGCGCGCGACCCGGTGCAAATGGCGCGTGCCTTCAAGCTCGGCATCGAAGCCGGGCGTCTGGCTTACGAAGCCGGCATCATGGCGCAGCAGGACATGGCAGTCGCCTCGACCCCGGTCACCGGCCGGCCCTTCATCTTATGACCAACCCCATCAACACCACATCGGTCTGGACCTCATCAAGCCACGCGAAGGAAATCAGACGGTTACTGCTGGACCAAAGCGATCAACCGTCCCCAAGCGCCGCTTTGCTTTGTGTCGACCGCAAGGAAGCAGCCGTCCTGCTGGGTCTGGCTTCCCTGGACACACGTGACGCCGTCGAGCAGGCCGCCAGAACCTTGCGCACACGCGTGTGCAAGGCGGTGGTGATCAACGGCGGCAATGACGACAACTATGCCGACACCCCGCAAGCCAGCGGCTGGCTGAGCCTGCCGACAGGTCAGTTCGCCGTCGATACCTCCGCCTTTGCTGCCAGTGCAGCCGACGCGTTGGCGAAAGGTTTTGTTGCCATCGACGCGATCGTCCTGGCCTGCATGGCGGCAGCCGATGCACAGCGCCCAGCTTCACCGGAGCCCGGCGCCGGCTTTGCGCGCCATAGCAACAACCTGCCGTATTTCAGCCTGCCGCAGCCCACAACGGTCAGCGGCTTTGCCGCGCTCAGCGAGCCAGACCTGGGACTCTATGCCGTGGTGGACAGCGCGGCGTGGGTTGAACGCGTGGTGACCGCTGGTGTACGCACCGTGCAACTGCGCATCAAGGATGCGGAGCAAGCGGAGCAGCGCGAGTTTGTGCGGCAGCAGGTGCGCCAGGCGATTGCTGCGGCGACAAAGGCCGGCGCGCAGCTTTTCATCAACGACCACTGGCAGCTGGCCATCGAGGAAGGCGCGTACGGCGTGCACCTGGGCCAGGAAGACCTGCACATCGCCGACCTGGCCGTCATCCGCCGAGCCGGCCTGCGGCTGGGCATCAGCACGCATGCCTACTGGGAAGTCTGCCGCGCCTGGGCACTGCAGCCCAGCTACATCGCCTGTGGGCCCATCCACCCCACCCAGGCCAAGGCCATGCCCTGGATACCCCAGGGCAATGACAACCTGGCCTACTGGTGCGCGCTGCTGCCGACACCGGTTGTCGGAATTGCCGGCATGGACGTGCCGCGGACCGAACAGGCGGCGCGCGCCGGTGCTGCCGGTGTGGCCGTGATCAGTGCCATCACGGCGGCCGCGACACCGGAAACCGCCATCGCTCAATTACAGGAAGCTATGCAGCGCGGCCGGGCCGGGCCGCCCGTCACGGCGCCCCCATTTCCCAAACCCACACTTTTACCGACGCCTTGAGGGCTTGAGACACCATGCAACGTACCCTTCTCGCCGGAAAGATCCACCGTGCAACCGTCACCCAGTGCGAACTGCACTACGAAGGCTCCTGTGCCATTGACGACGACTTGCTGGAGGCTTCGGGCATTGCCGAATTCGAGCAAATCCACATCTGGAACATCAACAACGGCGCGCGTTTTGTGACTTATGCGATACGTGCGCAACGCGGCAGCGGCACCATTTCTGTCAACGGTTCGGCGGCACGCCAGGCGGCCGCAGGAGACCTGATCATCATTGCGGCCTTTGGCCAGTTGCCTGCAGACCAGGTGGCGGGCTTCGAGCCCAAGCTGGTGTTTGTTGACGGGAACAACCGCATCAAGGAAGCGCGCTCCAGCATTCCGGTGCAGGTCCGCTGAAACCACCCATCCCCTGCATATCGCTTCAGGAGAAAACCATGTCCAGCGTTTTTGAACAACCCGTCACCCTGCACCGCCCACGCCAGAGCGTCCCGGCCAGCCCCGAGGCGCTCTGGAGCGTGGATGCTATCGAAGCACTGTTTGATTTGCCTTTTCCCGAACTGATTCACCAGGCGCAAACCGTGCACCGTGAAAATTTTGATCCGACGCGCGTTGAATTTGCCACGCTGTTGTCGGTCAAGACAGGCGGCTGCCCGGAAGATTGCAACTACTGCCCGCAGGCTGCGCGCTTCGACACCGGCGTGGAAGCCACCAAGCTGATGGAGCCGCACGAGGTGAAGCTGGCGGCGCAACGCGCCAAGGACGCCGGTGCCACGCGCTTTTGCATGGGGGCGGCCTGGCGCGCGCCGAAAGACCGCGACATTGAAAAGGTGGCCGAGCTGGTGCGCACGGTCAAGGCGCTCGGGCTGGAGACCTGCGCCACGCTGGGCATGCTGGAAGACGGCCACGCACAAACGCTGCAAAGCGCCGGCCTCGACTACTACAACCACAACCTGGACAGCGCGCCTGATTTTTACGGCGATATCATCACCACGCGCGACTACCAGGACCGGCTCGACACGCTGGCACGCGTGCGCAGTGCGGGTGTCAAGGTCTGCTGCGGCGGCATCGTCGGCATGGGCGAAAGCCGGCGCCAGCGCGCCGGCCTGGTGGCCGAGCTCGCCAACCTGTCGCCCTACCCCGAGTCGGTGCCTATCAACAACCTGGTGAAGGTTGAGGGCACCCCCTTGTCCAACCAAAAAGACCTGGACCCGTTTGAATTCGTCCGTACGATTGCAGTTGCTCGCATCACCATGCCAAAAGCGCGTGTGCGACTGTCGGCCGGCCGCCAGCAGATGGGCGATGCGGTGCAGGCCCTGTGTTTCCTGGCTGGTGCCAATTCCATCTTTTACGGCGACAAGCTGCTGACTACCGGCAATCCGGACACCGACGCAGATGTCGCCTTGCTGGAGCGCCTGGGCATGACGCGTTCGGCACCCGAGCCGCAGTCATGAAGCCCGCCAACACAGCCGCCAGCCCCTATGGCACCTTGCCAACCGTGCCGCCACCGGCCTCGCGCAAGCCCATCAGCCTGCCGCGCCTGCGCGAAATGCATGCACAGAGCGAAAAAATCACCATGCTCACCGCTTACGACGCCACCTTTGCGGCAGTCGCCGATTCGGCCGGGGTAGAGTCCATCCTGGTCGGCGACTCGCTGGGCATGGTCTGCCAGGGCATGCCCAGCACCGTGGGCGTGACGCTGGAGACCATGCGCCACTACACCGAGAGCGTGGCCCGCGGCCTGCACCGCGCGCAGGCCACGGCCTGGCTGATTTCCGACCTTCCTTTTGGCAGCTACCACGAGTCGAAAGAGCAGGCCCTGCGCAGCGCCGCCGTGCTGATGCAGGCAGGCGCGCACATGGTGAAACTTGAAGGCGGCGGCTGGACGGCGGACACCGTGCACTTTCTGGTGGAGCGCGGCATTCCGGTATGCGCGCACCTCGGCCTGACGCCCCAAACCGTCCATTCGCTGGGTGGCTACCGCGTACAGGGCAAATCGGAAGAAGCCGCCACCACGCTGAAAGCCCACGCCCACGCGTTGCAGGATGCAGGCGCGGCCATGATGGTGCTGGAGATGGTGCCGGCCGCGCTGTCGGCGGCCTTGACAAAAGAACTCACGCACTGCGCGACCATAGGCATAGGAGCCGGCGTCGGCACAGCAGGCCAGGTGCTGGTGCTGCACGACATGCTGGGCATGAACCTGGGGAAAATGGCCAGGTTCGTGCACAACTTCATGAGCGAAGAAAACAGCGTGCGTGGCGCCATGCAGGCTTATGTGCGTGCCGTCAAGGAAGGCCGTTTCCCGGTTGATGCGCTGCACGCCTGGTGAAGATATGGCCCCCACGCTTGTCACTGCGTGTACTGCGCTGCCCCCCGGGGGGGCTGCTGCGCCTGCGGCCCGGCGAAGCCGGTTCCGCGGCCCCGGCTGGTCTGAATTCGGAACTCCCACGCTTGTATAGTTTGCCTCTCTTGAACTGCAACCCCACATAGCACCGCATGAAAATCGCCCACACCATCGCCGACCTGCGCTCGCAGCTGGGTCCTTTCAAGCGCCCGGCTTTTGTGGCCACCATGGGTAACTTGCACGATGGGCATATCGCGCTCGTCGATCAGGCGAAGCCTCGCGGCGATGTGACTGTGGCCAGTATTTTTGTGAACCGCCTGCAGTTCGCGCCGCACGAAGACTTCGACACGTATCCACGCACCTGGGAAGCCGATTGCGACAAGCTGCAGGTGGCCGGTTGCGATGTGCTGTTTGCGCCGCGGGAAGCCGATCTTTACCCCGAGCCGCAGACCTACAAGATGCACCCGCCTGCCGAACTCGCCGATATCCTCGAAGGCCACTTCCGCCCCGGTTTTTTTGTCGGTGTCAGCACGGTGGTGATGAAACTGTTTTCCTGCGTGTTCGCGGGCAAGCCGGACGGCGTTGCGCTGTTCGGCAAGAAAGATTACCAGCAGCAAATGATCATCAAGCGCATGGTGCAGCAATTCGCCCTGCCGATTGACATCGTGGCCGGCGAAACCCTGCGCGCTGCCGATGGCTTGGCCCTGTCGTCGCGCAACGGTTATCTGAATGCGCAGGAGCGCAGCGAAGCGGTTCATTTGTCCCTGGCTCTCAAGGCCCTGGGCGAAGCCGTCAAGACGCAGGGACTGCCAAAACGCGAAGCCCTGGAAGTGGCCGCGATGCAGGCACTGGCCGCACGCGGCTGGAAACCCGACTACCTGACCGTACGCCGCCGCGCCGACCTGCTGCTGCCGGAAAGCGCCGATGCAGCGCTGGTGGTGCTGGGTGCCGCCAGGCTGGGGAACACAAGGTTGATCGACAACCTGGAAATCTGACGTGCGCTTTGGTATAAAAAGTGCCACAAGCCCAGGTCCGACGAGCACAATTAGCTATTAATTCAGGAGCAAATGGCAGCCCGGCACCGAAGTGGCCGCAGCGCTTCTGAAAAAAAGTCAGTCACTGGCCGATGGACTGTCGTCTTCGGTAGGGTCCGCTTCAGACTCGCGCTGGTCGGCTAGCCACTGGTAACCCTTCCACACCAGCAGGGCCGCGCCCGCACCCAGCAAGGCGTAACGCAGCAGGGGCCGGCGCGCACCGGCCAGCACCAGCGGCAGCACCGAGCTGATCAGGGGCGCACGCCTGATCAGCCCGAGGGCCAGCGGCAAGCCTTTGCCCATGGCCAGCCCCGGGACACCACTTTTGAAGGCAGCGGCCGACTGCCGCGTAGCGCGCACAGCCTGCGCCAGCTCGGCGCGCTCGGTGGCCGAGCGCATCAGCAGCAGCTGTTTTCTCAATGCCCGTTGGCCCGCAGCGTCACTCATGGCGGTCCTCGCCGTGCTGTGTGGTCTGTGCGGTGCCTGCAGACGCGGCCTGCAGCGTGTCGCGGTCCTGCGCCATTTCGGCAAACGTCGCCTGCAGGAAGGGCGGGCGCGTTGCCAGCGTGTGCCGGACACGCCACCAGAACCAGCCGCCAAGGCCCAGATACACCGCCGCAAAAAAAGCCAGCACGGCCACACGCTGCCCCGGATCGACGGCCAGCACGACCAGGAGGGTAAACATCAGTACGCCGACCAGGCCGAACACCAGCAGGCCCAGCAGGCTCAGCAGCAACCCGATCAGGCGCTGCAATTCTTCTTCCAGCTCGACGCCGGCCAAAGCCAGGCGCGTGTGTGCCATGGCCAGTGCGGTCAGGGCCAGCTGGCGCAGCGACGCGAACAGGCGCGGCGGTTGGTCGGCGCTGTGGGGTGGGGGGGTGCTCATGGCTGCGGCAGGCGCACCGGCAAGCCGGCGCTTCCCGCCATGGCGTTGATTACCGGCGGTTGACCAGCAAGCCGATCAGAAAACCGGCGGCAGCGGCAATGCCCACGGCTTTCCACGGATGCGTGTGCACATACTCGTCCGTGGCCTTGGCCGCTTCCTTGCCCTTGAGCAATGCAGCCTCCTGCAGGCCGCTCAGCTTTTCGGTGGCCAGCTTGAGCTTGGCTGCCGCTTTCTCGCGCAGCGCAGCGGCGGTTTCGCCCGTGGCAGCGGTTGCTGCCTTGAGCAGGTCTTCCACATCGGCGAGGACCACTTTCATGTCGGTGATCAGTTTGTCTTTGCTGGTGTTTTCCATGGCATGCTCCGAAGTGCGGGTGGTAAGAAATCCGGGCGCGGCGCGAACCCGATTCCAGTTTAGTCCAACCGGAAAGCCACAGGCCACAAACGGGTTGAAATCCGCCGGGGCCTTGATTCACCGCAATAATGCGCAGTCACCCCGGCCCACTGACCAGATAGAGAGACACAGCCATGGACGCCCAACTCCTGACACCCCTGTTCACCCTGCTCGGCACCCTGGTGGGCGGGCTTGTGACCTTTGCCGTGAACCGGCAACAGTTCAAGCACCAGATCCAGGCACTGCAGCAGCAATACAAAACCGAATTCATGGCCGAGGAAACCGCGCGCCACTTCCTGAGCCACAAAAGTTTCACCGACCGGTCCTTCGAGGTGCTCAAAAAACACCTCGGCGGCTTTGAAGATGACGAGTTGCGCAAGATCCTGGTGCGTGCGGGTGCAGTACGTACCTACCGTGACGATGACGGCGAATGGTGGTACCTGTTGTCGCGCATGGGTGAACGGATTGAGAAGATGCAGCAGCGGAGTTGAGCGGGGTTCGCTGCCCGCGGATTTCATCGCCGGCATCACGCTGCGTTCCTGGTTCGCACTGGATAGCAGGAGCGACTCCCCACTCCCTCCCCCCGCCCCTCCCTCGCCCCGCTGGGCGATGGCGGGGAGCTTCATTTGGCCGCGTGTGCTGCAACCGCATGCAACCTTGCCGGCCGCTTGAGACCGACCTGACGCGCTTCGCGCGTCAGGTCAGGTCTCCCCCGCACCCGAATTCGTTCCCCCTACCCGTCGGGCTGGGCCGAGGAGCGCAGGCAAAAGCGGATCAGGGCTCGCGATTGTCTGAGGCGAAGCCGAGTTCGAGCGAGACCCCGCTTTTGGTGAGCACCGCAGGTTGCCCCGAAGCGCAGCGCAGGGGACCCAGACATCGGGTCGCCTTTCTTTTCCTCAGGTTTCTTTGGCGACGCAAAGAAAAGTAAGTCGCCCGCCGGGGCGAGACCCGGCCTGCCGGCATACCGCAACGCAACAAACAAAGCAGGTAGTCGGCGGAACATGGATCCCGAATCAAGCCCGGAATGACAAAGGAAGGAGTTTTGCTATCGTTTAGATAGCTTTTCACGCCCACTGCATAAGGGCTGGAGCCAGCAAAAACTTAATGCAACTCGGCCGCCGGATCCCGCCCCATCAGCGCCGCCACCGCCGCCGCCGGCCGCACCTGGCCATCCAGCAAAGCGACCACAGCTTCGGAAATCGGCATCTCGACACCGAGCCCCTGCGCACGCTGCACCACGGTGCGGGCGCAATAAACGCCTTCGGCCACATGGCCCAGTGATTGCACGGCCTGCTCCAGGCTCTGGCCCTGCGCCAGCAGCAGGCCGACCTTGCGGTTGCGGCTCAGGTCACCGGTGGACGTGAGCACCAGGTCGCCCAGGCCCGATAGGCCGGTGAAGGTTTCCGGCCTGGCACCCAGCGCCAGGCCCAGGCGCGTCATCTCGGCAAGGCCGCGGGTGATCAGCGCGGCGCGGGCGTTGAGCCCCAGGTTCAAGCCGTCGCACAGGCCGGTGGCAATCGCCAGCACGTTCTTGACGGCGCCGCCGACCTCGACCCCGACGATGTCGTCATTGGCATAGACCCGCAGCGTCGGGCCGTGGAAAGCTGCGACCAGCGCATCGCGTACCTCGGCATGTTCGCTGGCAGCCACCAGTGCCGTCGGCTGGCCGAGCGCCACCTCTTGCGCAAAGCTGGGGCCACTGAGTGCGCCCGCTCTCAAATTGATAGCTGTCTGCGCCCGTATTTCGTGGGCCAACAACCCAAAAGGCTTGGCAGATGGAGCCGTGCCCGCTTGAGGGGCCTCAAAACCCTTGCACAACCAGGCCACCGGCACGCGGACCTTCTGCAGTTGTCGCAGCATGCCGCGCAGGCCGGCGATCGGGGTGGCAAGAATGATCAGGTCCTGCTGGCCCAGGTGGGCTTCCAGCGAGCCGGCAGAACCGCCGGCCAGCAGCAAGGACCCGGGCAAGGGAATCTCCGGCAGGTAGCGGGCGTTGACCCGCTGCGCCTGCATGGCCGCCAGTTGCCCGGCATCACGCGACCACATGGTGACCTGATGCCGCGCAGAAGTGCCGCCTGCATTGGCTGCGCTGATGGCCATGGCAGTGCCCCAGGCACCGGCACCAAGGACGGCAATTTTCATGACATCGGAGCCAGAGCGGGCAACAGTTGCACCAGCGCGCCTTAAACGATGATTTGCGGCGCTTCCTGCGCAGCCGAGGCGGCAGCAGCCTGCTGCTGCTCGAACATGGCCTGGAAGTTGATTTCGGCCAGGTTAACGGGCGGGAAACCGCCGCGCTGGATCACGTCGGCCACATTGCCGCGCAGGTAGGGGTACACGATCTGCGGGCAGGCAATGCCCAGCACCGCGCTGAGCTGCTCGGCCGGCATGTTGCGGATCTCGAAAATACCAGCCTGCTTGGCTTCGACCATGAACACGGTCTTGTCTTCGATCTTGGTGTGCACGGTGGCAGTCACGCTGACTTCGTAGAGGCCATCGGTGATCGGTGTCGCCTCCACGCCCAGCTGGATATCGATCGCAGGCTGTTCCTGGTTGAGCAGGATTTCGGGCGAATTGGGTTGCTCCAGCGACACGTCTTTCAGGTAAACGCGCTGGATCTGGAATACGGGTTCGAGGTTGGCTTCGGCCATGAGGATCTTTCGATTGCTTTAAAAATGAAAGCCTGCTGGACAGCAGGCACGGGACATTATCCCAGTTTGGCAATCCGGCCCGGTGACGAGGCGCGGACCGTCAGGCGGCCAGCAACGGCAACAAGCCACCGCGGCTATCCAGCGCCATCAGGTCATCGCACCCACCGACATGGGTGTCGCCGATGAAGATCTGCGGAACCGTCCGCCGGCCGGTAATTTCCATCATTTTCAGACGTTCGGCCGGCTGCATGTCGACACGTATTTCCTCGATCTCGGTGACGCCGCGCTGTTTGAGCAACTGCTTGGCCTGGATGCAGTAGGGGCAGGAGCCGGTCAGGTACATCTTCACATGGGACATCGAAATCTCCGGGGTCGGTTCATCAGGCAGCGCAGTGGCTTCAGGCCTTCTCTATGGGAAGGTTAGCCTCTTTCCACGATTTCAGCCCGCCCGACAGGGTCTGGGCCTGCTCGTAACCCAGTTTTTTGGCCATCGCCAGTGCCCGGTTGGCCCGCGCGCCCGAGGCACACACGAGAATCAGGGGCAGCGCCTTGTTTTTCACGGTGCCAGGCAGTTTTTCCTCGAATTGCCCGAGGGGCAGGTTTTTCGCACCGACCACGTGGCCGGCTGCAAACTCTTCTGCTTCACAAACATCAATAACCACGGCCTTCTCGCGGTTGATCAGCTGCACGGCACCGTTGGCACTGAGCGAGCCGGCCGCCATGCCGCTGGAAACCAGGGGCCAAAGCAGCATGCCGCCGGATGCCAGCGCAATGGCGATCAGCATCCAGTTGTCGATGAAAAATTTCACTATAGGTCCTTCAGGGGTTTTGCAATTAAGGAGTGATTTTAGAATGCAGGGAACGCTGCAGGCTTTCCCGGACCCTCGCCGCAGTCTTTGCCTGCCTTTTTGGACACTTTTCCCGGCCCTTTTCAGGCCGGCCCCTTTTCACCTTCACCATCCTGCCCCTCACCATGTACAAACTTGTGCTTATCCGTCACGGCGAATCAACCTGGAACCTGGACAACCGGTTCACCGGCTGGACCGACGTGGACCTGACCGCCACCGGCGTGCAGCAGGCCATCCATGCCGGAAGGCTGCTCAAAAACGAGGGCTACGATTTCGATCTGGCCTACACCAGCGTGCTCAAGCGCGCCACGCGTACGCTGTGGCACACATTGGACGAAATGGACCGCACCTGGCTGCCGGTGGTGCACAGCTGGCGCCTCAACGAGCGGCATTACGGGGCCTTGCAGGGCCTGAACAAGGCCGAAACCGCCAAGAAATATGGTGACGAGCAGGTGCTGATCTGGCGTCGCAGCTACGACACGCCACCACCACCACTGGAGCCCAACGACCCGCGCGGCGAACGTGACGACCGGCGCTACGCCAAATTGAAGCCTGGCGAGGTGCCGTTGACCGAATGCCTGAAGGACACCGTGGCGCGGGTGCTGCCCTTCTGGAACGAAGCCATGGCGCCTGCCATCCGGGCCGGCAAGCGCATTGTGGTGGCTGCACATGGCAACTCGATACGCGCGCTGGTGAAATACCTCGACAACATTGCCGACAAGGACATTGTGGGACTGAATATTCCCAACGGCATTCCGCTGGTTTATGAGCTCGACGCCAACCTCAAACCACTGCGCCACTACTACCTCGGCGACAGCGAAGCAGTTGCCAAGGCCGAAGCAGCGGTGGCAGCGCAGGGCAAAGCCTGAACCCGCCAGGCCATTCAGGTTGAAACTGCGTCAAGCGTGCGTAAAGGCATGCGGTTTTTTGAAACATTTTCACCTTCGGTCGCTCCCCGGCGTACGCACAGGGGGAACTGTTGCCAAGGGCCTTTCTCCAAGGTGTATATTGTTTTAAATTCTGTGACAACTGCCCGGATACAGGGCGAATGAAGGTGTTTATGGGTCAGAAACTCAAGATAGCAGGCTGGATTTCCGTCGGCGCTGTAGCCGGTGCGCTGACCACCGTGCAATTGCAAGCCGTTGCAAGGGGCGGACTCACGCCTTTGCCGCTGGAAGAGCTGCAGCAGCTGGCCGCTGTTTTTGGCATGGTCAAAACCGACTATGTAGAAGCCGTGGACGAGAAAAAACTCATCACCGATGCGATATCTGGCATGGTGGCCAGCCTGGACCCGCATTCGGTTTATTTCGATAAAAAGTCCTTCAAGGAATTCCGGGAAGGCACAAGCGGCCGTTTTGTCGGTGTCGGCATTGAAATCGCCCAGGAAGACGGTCTGGTCAAGGTGGTTTCGCCGATCGAAGGCTCACCCGCCGACCGCGCCGGCCTCAAGCCCAACGACCTGATCACGAAAATCGACGACACGGCAGTCAAGGGCCTGAGCCTGAACGAAGCCGTCAAGAAGATGCGCGGCGAACCTAAGACCAAGGTGGTGCTGATGATCTTCCGCAAGGATGAAAACCGCACCTTCCCGGTGACCATCACACGCGAGGAAATCCGCACGCAGTCGGTGCGCAGCAAGGTCATCGAGCCGGGATATGCCTGGATCCGCCTGAGCCAGTTCCAGGAACGCACGGTGGATGATTTCGTCGTGAAGCTCGAGCAGATCTACAAACAGGAGCCCAACCTCAAAGGACTGGTGCTCGACCTGCGCAACGACCCTGGCGGCCTGCTGGATGCTGCGGTCGCCGTGTCGGCAGCCTTTTTGCCGGAGAACGTCACCGTGGTCTCCACCAATGGCCAGCTGGCGGAAAGCAAGTTCACGTACAAGGCCTCGCCCGAGTTTTACCAGCGCCGCAATGCCGCCGACCCTCTCAAGCGCCTGCCCGCAGCCGTGAAAAACGTGCCTCTGGTGGTGCTGGTCAACGAAGGCTCGGCCTCGGCCAGCGAAATCGTGGCCGGCGCGCTGCAGGACTACAAACGCGCAACCATCATGGGCAACCAGACTTTTGGCAAGGGCTCGGTACAGACCGTCCGCCCCCTGGGTCCGGACACCGGCCTGAAGCTCACCACCGCGCGGTATTTCACGCCCAGCGGCAAGTCCATCCAGGCCAAGGGCATCCTGCCCGACGTCATGGTGGACGAAACGCTCGAAGGCAGCCCGTTTGCAGCCCTGCGCACGCGCGAAGCCGATCTGGAAAAACACCTCGCCAGTGGCCAGGGTGCCGAAGTGAAAGACCCGGGCCGTGAAAAAGCCCGCGAGGAAGCGCTCAAACGCCTGGAAGAAGAGTCCAAAAAGAGCCCCGAGCAGCGCCGCCCGCCCGAGTTCGGCAGCGACAAGGACTTCCAGCTGGCGCAAGCCATCAACCAGCTCAAAGGCCGTCCCGTGCTGGTCAGCAAGACCCTGGTTGAGCGCAAGGAAGAGAAGAAAGAAAACTGATCCGGGTTTGCGTCCTGCAGCGTGCCTGACCGCCCTGGCGAGCCGGACAGGCTGTGCAGCCTGGTCCAGCCCGCGCCTGTCCTCATGAACGACACCCAGTTGCTGCGTTATTCCCGCCACATCCTGCTCGATGAGCTGGGGGTTGAAGGACAAAACCGGCTGCTCGCCTCGAAGGTCCTGCTGGTCGGAGCCGGTGGGCTGGGCTCATCTGCCGCCCTTTACCTGGGCAGTGCCGGTGTAGGCCAGATCACGGTGGTCGATCATGACCGTGTGGAAGCCACCAATCTCCAGCGCCAGATTGCCCACACGCTGGCCCGGCTCGGGCAATTCAAGGCAGAGTCCATCGCGCAAGCCATCGGCGAAATCAACCCCGACGTGCAGGTGATTGCTATCACCCGGCGCGCTGACGATGCATTGCTTGACGAGCTGGTGCGGCAGGCGGACGTGGTGCTCGATTGCACCGACAACTTTGCCACACGCCACGCCATCAACCGCGCCTGCGCCAGGCACCGCAAGCCGCTGGTTTCCGGCGCCGCCCTGCGTTTTGACGGGCAGGTGTCGGTCTTCGACACACGCCAGCCGCAAGCGCCCTGCTATGCCTGTGTTTTTCCCGAGGATGCAGCGCCTGAAGAGGCTGATTGCGCGACCATGGGCGTGTTTGCGCCGCTGGTCGGCATCATCGGCAGCATGCAGGCCGCCGAAGCACTCAAATTGCTCTGCAGCGTGGGCGAGCCTCTGGCCGGACGCCTGCTGATGCTGGACGGGCGCGCCATGGCCTGGAACGAGATCCGCGTGCAGCGGCATCCGGACTGCCGGGTTTGCGGCGTCACACACACTTCCGCAAACAGCCCCAACTGACCGCTATTTGGTGGCTGCCGGCACAGCGCCCGTGCTGGTCGCTTTGGATGCTGCTGCCGCGGCCTGTTGGAGCAGCTGGCTGCAGTTGGCATCCTGGCCGGGGCCGGTCTCAATGGTGGCGGCCAGTGCCAGCAGGGGATTGATGGCACCCAGTGCCAGAGCAATACCCGCGCGGCCGGCCAGCGCCCCCTTGTCGGGGCCAGCCGTCGGTGCGCCGAAAGTCCCGCCTATCTTCAGGGGAGAACGAAAGCTCAGGATGCTGCCGTCCTTGGGAGAAGGATAAAGCACCAGATCCAGGGTTTCATCAGCCAGGCTGACCTGGCCCCGGCCATTGACGACCGTGTCCACCGTGTCCAGCACGATCGCCCGGCTGGTCATCAGGCCCTGCCGGACCTCAAACGATGCCGCCGCACAGCGCAGCCGGACATTGCGATCGCCACGCACCAGGAACTTGATGACTTCGCCGCCGTCCAGGCCCATGAACTCGAGCAGGATGTTGCTGATTTCGCCGCTGCCCATCAGGAAAGCGACGTTCCCCGAAGAAGAGGCCAGCATCTGCGCGGTGGAGCCGCCCTGGCCTTTCAGGTCCACCTGGCCGCTGATTTTTCCCAAGCTGCTTTTGGTCGTTTCGATGGTGGGAAACAGTTGGTTGAGCTGGATGGCACGCGCGTCCAGCCGGGTTTCGATGCTCGACGGCGAGGCATTGCTGTCAATCGCCAATCGCCCGGCCAGCTGGCCTCCTGCCACACCCAGCTTCAGGGGGTCAAGCTCCAGCACGCCCTTGCGCAGCAGGATGTGCGCAGTCATGCTGTCCAATGGCAAGGCCTTGACATGCCGGATATCGGCAGCGCTGTACTGGACGTCCGCATCCATCGCTTTCAGGCGCACAAAATCAAGCTTGGTATCGGGCAGCACCCTGCCGGCGCGGCGGACGGTCTTTTTTTGCGGCGCGGGCGCGGCGGTTTTTGTCATGTCCTTCGGAACGTTGTCCGAAGCCTGGCCCACCATGGGCCCCAAATCCTCGAAATCGAGCACGCGGGACTGTACTTTTCCGGACAGCAGCGGCACGGCCCTGGAGCGGTCAAAAGCCAGATCACCGCTCAAGTCGGACTTCCCAAGCACGCCCTTGATCTGTTTGACAGACCAGAGCAAATCCTGCTTGTTCAGCTGGCCCTGGAGCCTGTAGGGTGGCGTTCCCGGCAGCACCACACCCACCAGCTTGTACAGGTCTTCGAGGCTTTGCCCTTCCAGCTGGAACTGGGCATCCATGCCGGCGATCTCCGCCAGGTTGGTGATGGACCCGCTGGCCTTGAGCCGGGTGCGCCCGGCGGTCGCGGTGATTTCCATCGGAAAGCTTCCGGTGGTGTCGGCACTGAGCTGCAAAACACCGCCCGTGCGGCCCTGCGCGGCAAAAGGTTCACCCTTCCACTTGCCGCGCGCCTTGTAGCTCAGCGGCAGCGCAGAAGACTCCTCCGCAGCCAGCGCGAAATCGGCACGGATGTCGGCGCCCCGCGCTGTCGCCAGATAGTGAAGAACGCCCTGGTCAACCAGCAACTGGCCTATCAGGGGAACGTTGCTTTCGTCGGCAGTGTCTTTACCCAGCGCCCAGGTGCGGCGCCCGTCGGGCTCCATTTGCAGCCCGAGTTCGGGCTTGCGCAGGCTGACCACCGGCAGCTCCACACGGCCAAAAAGCAGGGGCCAGAGGCGAACCTGGATTTCCGCAGCTTCCGCCTTGACCAGATAGGGATCGCGCGCCCAGGAGGGATTGGCAAACTCGATGCCATCGGCCAGCACACGGGTGGTTCGCCCCAGCTTGACATCCAGCCGGCGGGTGATTTCGAACTGCCGCCCCGTCTGCTCGCTGACATAGCGGTTCAGCGGCCCTCGCATCAAGTCCCACGGAAAGAACACCAGCGCAAGCGTGAGGGCGACGAGCAACAACAGCACACCAGCCACAAGCCGCCCGCCTCTGGCCAAGCGAAAGGTGGAAACGGCATTGGTGAAACGGGTCATACGGCCAGCATGTGCTCAGAATAGGGAAGACCGGGAAAGGCCCGATGCCTGCGATGTTTGGCCGCAAAAGTGTCGCGACGCAAACTCGGCCAACGAGCCTCAGTATCTGCCGGTGGTCGAAAACTGACCGTGGGCAACAGCCATCTGTAACTGTCAGTGCCAGCCTACAGACCGGGTTGTAGGCAACTTCCTACAAGCAAGGCCCCGTGAGCCTGTCAAAATCATTCACCAAGATTGATACATTAGTTAACAGTTAAAAATATATCCGGCATTCCGGCCGGCGTAACCATTTGCCAAGGCTGCAAGCCCCTTACCGGTTGCAGACTGGATTGAAGCTCCGTGGGACTAAAAACTTATATTGTTGAAGACAACGCAACGATCCGTGACAACCTGATGGCCACACTGGAAGAGTTGGCTGGTATTGATGCGGTAGGGACGGCGGAGACGGAAAATGAAGGCAAGGCATGGCTGCTCCAGGCCGGGCAGCTATGGGACCTGGCGATCGTGGACCTGTTTCTTAAACAGGGCAGCGGTTTGGGGGTGCTGGAAGCGTGCCGCAATCGCCAGGCGCATCAGAAAGTGATTGTGCTGAGCAATTACGCAACGACGGACATCCGCAAACGCTGCGCCCAGCTTGGGGTCGACGCGGTATTCGACAAATCCAACGAGATAGATGCGCTGATCGACTACTGCATCACGCAAGCCAGATCGATCAGCGCGGGCCAGGCCCTGAAATAGGAAAGTTTCCTGGCCGCAAGCGGGTTATCAATCGATCAGCTTGTTTTTCAGGGCGTAATAGGTCAGGTCGCTGTTGGACGCCAGGCTCATTTTTTCCATCACCCGGGTCCGGTAGGTGCTCACCGTCTTGACGCTCAGAGACAGGGCCTTGGCAATGTCCCCCGCAGTTTCCCCTTTGGCAAGCTTCAGGAACACCTGAAATTCACGCTCGGAAAGCTGCTCATGGGGTGTCGCGTCATTCTTCCGGTTCAGCTGCTGTGCCAGCAACTCGGCCACCGCCGGCGTGATGTATCGTTTGCCCAGCGAAATGACGCGGATCGCATTGACGATCTCCATCGGATCGCATTCCTTGTTCAGGTAACCGCTGGCGCCCTGGCGGATCAGGTTGACCGCGTAATGCTCCTCCGGGTAACCACTGAGAATCAGGATGCCGACATCGGGCGCTTTCGCGCGAATCATGGCCAGTGCATCGATGCCGCTCTGGCCGGGCATGGAGAGGTCCATGACCAGGATGTCCAGCTCCACGTTGCGCACCAGGTCAATGGCTTCACGGCCACTGGCAGCCTCGCCCACCACACGCAAATCGACTTGATCCGAGAAGAACTGCTTGAGCCCGGAGCGCACGATGGCATGGTCATCCACAATTCCGATTTTGATCATTTCAGGTCCTCTTTGTAAGGTCAGCATTCACCAGACGGCACAATGCAGCAACATGGCCTCGCGCAATTACGGGCTTATATTTTCATTACCGATTATTCACGAATTATTGATCAATACCGACCGGAGATCAGGATGAGATGGTTTGCAATACCCAAAATGGCGATCAGCCTGCCTCTGGCGGTGCTGGCAGCGGTCATTTTGATTTCCATCAATGAAGCCGGTTTTCGCCTGTCCACCGAGGCCGTTGACCGCATTGAAGAGTCGCAGGCGACGCGGGGGGCTGTCAACCTGCTGCTGCAGCACATGCTGGACGCCGAAACCGGGCAGAGGGGCTATTTGCTGACGGGAGATCCCAAGTACCTGGAACCCTATGATGTGGCCACCGCCGACATCAACCAGACCCTGGACACCCTGCGCCGGCACTACGCGACCTATCCGGAAGAACTCGCCGAGTTCAGCCTTCTGTCGCGTAGCGTGTCGCGCAAACTCGCGGAAATGGACCTGAGCGTGCGCATGCGCAAGCAGGGCAATGAAGAAGCATGGAAGTTTGTGCTGACCACCGACGTGGGCATGGACCAGATGAACGCCATCCGCGGCCAGATCAGCAAACTGGTCCTTGCCAGCAACAGCAAGATGGGAACGGCCCAGGCCCAGATCATCCGTTCGCTGCACCTGTCGCGCATCGGTATCGCACTGATGGCCCTGGCCGGCCTGCTGGCGTTCTACATGTATCTGCGCCAGACACGGGCCCTGCTGGATGCGGGCAAGCGTGAACAGGAAGCCCTGCTGCGTGAACGCGACCAGCTCGACCGGGAAGTGCGGGACCGCACCGCCACCCTGGCCGAACTGGCAACCCATCTGCAGCAGGTGCGGGAAGATGAACGCGGCCATCTTGCGCGCGAGCTGCACGACGAACTCGGCGCGCTGCTGACGGCCGCCAAGCTCGATGTCGCCCGCATCAAGTCGCGGCTGGGCGTCATTTCGCCTGAAGCGGCCGAACGCATGCAGCACCTGATTGAAACACTGAACAGCGGCATTGCCCTGAAGCGTCGGATTGTGGAAGACCTGCGGCCATCTTCGCTGTCGCATCTCGGGCTGGTCGCATCGCTCGAAATCCTGGCGCGCGAGTTTGAAGACCGGTCGGGCCTGGATGTGACCACCGATCTCGAAACGGTGGAGCTCGGCGGCTCGGCACAACTGACGGTTTATCGGCTGGTGCAGGAGTCGCTGACCAACATGAGCAAATATGCCGAGGCGCGCCAGGCAGAAATCAGTCTGCATGGTTTTGAGGGCTACATCACCGTCGAGGTCAAGGATGATGGTGCCGGTTTCGACACCGCGCAGGTCAAGGGTTCCAGCCACGGCCTGGCCGGCATGAAACACCGTGTCGAAGCTGCAGGCGGGCGCCTGACCATCACATCGCGCCCCGGCGAGGGCACGCGCATTTCAGCTGTGCTCCCAAAAACGCTTTAACCTTGAAGCGGTCCGCGCTGCGTCAGCAGTGCCGGAAAAAAAAGCGGTCGGTGACGTCCTACACCGCATGCCCATGCCGACCGACAAGGGCATCCGGCACTTACCGATGAACGCGTGCACTACCCCCGTTTAACCTTTGCTGCAGGTGTTTCGATTGCGAGCGCCGCAACCAGGGGCCATGCCCTGCAAGGAGATTCACATGCTGCACTATTCCGTTGTGTTCCTCGTGATTGCATTGATCGCAGCCGTATTCGGCTTTGGCGGCATTGCCGCTGGTGCCGTCGAAATTGCCAAGATCCTCTTCTTCATCTTTGCCGTCGTGGCGATCGTCAGCTTTGTGGTTGGCCTGATGAAAAGAAACTGAATTCGCGCCCCCTCCCGGTCCATTCAGCCGCTCTGTCGACTTCACGCTTTCACCTCTTTCAAAGGACCATGAAATGAAAAACCCGCTTTCCAGCACCCATGAAACCCTGTCTGGTGCCGGCCACCTGTCAGACCAGTTATTGAACGGCGCCGAAAAAGCCATGGGCAATACCCGCGCCATGGCCAATGACACCCTGGACCGTGCAGAAGACAAGGTACGCAACCTGCGCGGCAACATTGATCCACTGGTCGACAAGCTGGCCAGCCAGGCGCAGAAGCTTGCACGCCAGAGCCTGGACATGGCCTCCGAGGCCAGTGAACGCGCGCAACGGTCTATGCATCGCTACGCAGATGCGACCACGCGTTATGTAGCCAACGAGCCCGTCAAGTCCATCCTGATCGCTGCTGCAGTGGGCGCGGCCGTGGCGCTGCTCGTGGCGTCGGTCCGGCATCGCGACAGCCACTGAGCCGGCATCCAAGACTTATCGATTGCGCCAAGGCCACATGTTGCACCCGCTTTTTTCCGTTCTTGTCCGGCGGCCGGACCTTCTGGTAGACCACGTCTCCGGTTATGCCGAATTGATCCGGGAAGAGGCTTCAGAAGCAGGTGCCGAGTTGCTGCAGCGCAGCTTGGCCTGGGCATTGGCAGCCTTGTGCTGCCTCGCTTTTCTGATGCTCGCCGGTGTCGCCCTGATGCTCGGCGTGCTCATGCAGCAATTCCATTGGGTGTTGGTTGCAGTACCGGCAGTCATGCTCGTGCTGGCGATGGCAGCGGCCGTCAAGGCGCGGGTGCCTTTGCGCAGTGACAGCTTCGCCGATGTCAAAGCCCAGATTGATCGCGACGCGCAAGCCCTGCGCATGGTTGCCTGAAGCAGCACGGCCATGAACAACCAGCATCTCACTGCCCAGCAACGGCTGGCCAGCAGCCGCCAGGCCATCGTGCGCCAGATGGGCATTGAATCACCGGACGACGACGGCTTCGCTGACGGTCCGGCAGCAGAGGCAGACGAAAACAGCATTGACACCTCGGCTGGAACCTGGGCCTTGACGAAGCAGGTCGCAGGCGCCTGGTGGCGCAGCCATCCCGCGCGCCTGGCAGTCGATTTCGCCAAGCCCGCACTCCAGACCTACGCCGCACAACAGCCGCTCAGGCTGCTGGGAATTTCTGCAGGCATTGGCGCGGCGGCCGTGGTGTTGCGGCCCTGGCGCCTGATCTCGGTGACAGGATTGCTGCTGGCCGCGCTCAAGTCATCGGAAATATCCGGTGCCGTCCAGTCCATGCTGTCGCCGGGCAGGAAACGGAACCGCTACCGATGAATTCCATACGCAAACCGACCGGCGTGGTGCCGTCAGTCGGCCAGCTTTTCAACTCTCAGCACCAAAACACCGTTACCAACTTCAAGGAAAAATCATGAAATATGCTCGCGCACTTGCATTTGCCGCCCTGGCCGGCATCACCATCATCAGCGCCGGCTGCGCCGTTACCCGAGGCCAGGAAAGTGCTGGCTCCTACGTCGACGACGCCGCCATCACCACGGCCGTGAAAGCCAAGTTTGCAGCGGACAAGACGGTGGCCGCCACCTCCATCAGCGTCGAAACACTGAACGGCACCGTGCAGCTTTCCGGTTTTGCCAAATCAGCTACCGAAAAAGCCCAGGCTGAAACCATTGCGCGCGACACCAAGAACGTCCGCGCTGTGCGCAACGACATCGTCGTTCGTCCCTGAACCTTTTCCGATGATGTGAAGGCTGGTGCCCTACCGGCCTGATCACTCGCTCGCGGAGCCCTGCTTTCCAGAAGCCGGGCTCCGTTTCCATGGGGAGCACCATGGCGTTTGGCGGCCGCAGCAGCAGAGGAAGCCCACCCCCTTTTTTCGGCAAAAGCGGTCGAAAAAAAGTCACTGCTGCAGCCCCTCGGGGGCCGGCAGCAATGACGCGTTCAGATCGATGGCGGTTGCTCAGCCGGGTGTCACCATCAGCTGGTTGTTCACCGAGTTCACACCCTGCACCTGCTTGGCAATGGCCGTGGCCTTGTCTTTCGCCGCAGCGGTAGGTGCCGGGCCATTCAGGGTCACCACCCCATCCTTGGTGTCGACATTGATCTTGATGGCGCTGAGGTCAGGGTCTTTGGCGAGGCTGCCCGACACCTTGGCGGTGATAGCAACGTCGTCGATCTTCTCGCCCACGGTTGCACTGGTCTGGCTGCCTGCCGCCTGGGCTTCCTTGGAAGCCTCCTTCACGGTGTTGCCGGCATCCTTGGCAACCTGCTCGGTTTTGGCAATGCCGGAGTCAATGGACTGGCCGACGGTCTTGCCGTCATCCTGCTTGTTGCAGGCGGTCAGGGCCAGCAGCACGGCAGCAGAGCAGGCCAAGGCCAGAAGCGGCCGGCCGGCCTGGGTTTGTGTGGTTTTCATGGAGGCTCTCCTTGCTTTGGGATAGGTATCGGGAGCGCTGCGCTCAGATCTTGTCAATCGCCTTCCTGGCGCTGTCCTTGAGATCTTCCTTGGCGTCGCCGTAACCCGCCTTGGTTTTGCCCTTGACCTGATCGGCCAGGCCTTCGGTCTCCAGTTTTTCATTGCCCACCACACGGCCAGCAACTTCCTTTGCCTTGCCGGTGGCCTGGTCTACGCGGCCTTCAACCTGATGCTTGTTCATGGTGCTTGTTCCTTTGGAATGTGATGCGGCCGGTCACTGTGCCACCCGCAAATTCACTGTAAGCAGACCGCTTCGGGCGAACCGTCAGCACCTGCGTATTTCCGTGTAGGACGCCAGGCATTCCGCCAGCGGGCTCAAGGGTGGCAGGAGCCGTGCCGCTTGCGGAAAAGGCGTGGCGGGAGTGCCTGCGAATCGGCAAACAAGCCCTTCTCCGCAGCCTGAGCCTGCTCCTGCAGCTTCAGGTACGGCCCGCCCTCGCGGCCATAGCGATAGGACCAGGCGTGGCCCTGGCTCACCATCCAGCCGGCGATATCTTCGCCGCCGACCTGAACGCTTGCAACTGCGCGGCCGTAGTCGTCATGGTGCCGGACAGCCACGGTGACCGCGCGGCGCACCACCCGGCTGGCCAGGGCAGCGCGTGCGGCCTGGCCACCAGCCTGGCAAATTTCGGGCGCATCGATGCCGTCGATGCGAACTCGCACCGGCTTGCCGCCTCCGGCGAGTCGGACCCAGAGCGTGTCGCCGTCGGTGACGTGTGTCACTTTTCCGCTTTCTGCCCATATCGGACAAGCGTTGGTAGCTATCAAAAATATAGCGACTCGAACCCAGGCGATGGTGACTCCAGCAGCGGCTCTTTTCATGCGCTGACGATCCAGCCCTCGAGCGGATCCAGGTCGTCGGGCAAGCCGTAGCAGCGGGCACCCTGCGCGTGCTGTGCCTGCGCCCACGCGGCCTGCATCAGGCAAAGCACCGCATCCAGGCTGTCGCCACTGCCATCGTCGACCAGCGTATCGCGCTGGGCATGGGTGAGCTTCAGACGCAGGCTCAAGCGGGTCTGGCCTATTTCCAGCGCGGTGATCAGGTCCTTGCGGGCGATCAACCGGTCCGGTGTCTGTTTGAGCCGGTCATCGCTTTTGTAGGGCCGCCGGCCGAGGATCTCGCGCGCCAGGAGGCCGGGGTAGCCTTCGAGCGCAATGCGCGACAGGTCGCCATCGTGCAAGCCCGGCAAATGCACACCGGCTGCCAGCAGGCGGGGCGCCCCTGCATGCAGCATGTAGGCCACGGGCGGGTTGATCCATTTCATCGACGGGCTGGAGCCGGCCGGCTTGTCGGTGGCACGATGCGCAAACTTTGCGCCGGTGGGACGCGCATCGCAAAACGCGGCAAAGGCCTGCCGGATGTCGGCACGGCTCAGCGCTGCGTAATGCGCCATCAGCGCGGGCCATGCAGCGGGCCAGCCCAGATGCTCCACCAGTTCGCGCGGCAGGCCGAACGGAAAGTCGAAAGCGCCCAGCCAGCGAATAGGCTGGTGCAGCCAGGCCTCAAAGGTGTCCAGCGATTCGAAGCGCTCCAGTTTCGCCAGCTGGACGCGCCCGTTCCTGCTTGTTCCGCAAGCCAGGACAATGGGTTTCCGGCGCGTTGGAGCGCTGGAAAAATCGCATCCGACCAGTAAGAGCGTCTCAGGTGGCATGCAGGTATTTGCTGTCAGCCCAAGGCCAGCGCCATCACGCCCGCGGCAATCAGGACGGCGCCGAGCAGCCGCTGCAGGCGGTCGCCTTCTCCCAGCAAATGCCCGCCGATCAGCGCAGCAAACAGCATGGAAACTTCACGCGCCGGTGCCACATGCGAGAGCGGCGCCACCTGCATGGCATACAACACCAGCACATAGGAGACCGGGCTGACGGCGCCGACCAGCAACGCATACTTCCATTGCCGGCGCCACAGCATCGCTGCGGCCGGCCTGTCGCGCAGCACAACAGGTGCGAGCACCGCCACCCGCACAAAATTACCCAGGTAGTCGACGAGGATGGGCGACATCAACAAAAACTTCACGCCGTAGCCGTCCACCACGGTGTAGCTGGCGATGAAGGCGCCCGTGAGCAGGCCGTAGGCCATGCCTTTGTGCACGCGGCGGCGCTGCGCCGGGTCGTGCGCCGCACGCAGCAGGCCAGGCCCACCCGCAATCAGAAACACGCCGCCCACCACACCGGCAATGCCCGCCACGCCCATGGTGGAAATCTGCTCGCCCAGCAAGGTGATCGCCACCAGCGAGGACAGCAAAGGCCCGGAGCCGCGTGCGAGCGGATAAACCACGGTCAGGTCGGCTTTGCGGTAGCCACGCAGCAAGACCACGTAATACAGGACATGCAGCACGCCGCTGACCGTGACGACAGTCCATTCGGCCCAGCCCCAGCCGGGCAACACACCCCAGCTGGCCCACAGGCCGACCGGCGCCCAGACAACCATCATCACCACGCTGGTGAAAAAGGCAAAGCGGGCATCGCCCCCCGCCTTTTTGGCGGCAATGTTCCAGCTGGCGTGAATCAGGCCGGCAAGAATGATCAGGGCAAGGGCGGAAAGCGGCACAGGTTAAATCGGCACAGCGAGGCTGCAGCGCAACATGGCTCCCGCCCCTACCAGCAAGGGCCGCGGTCCGGCTTCGCCGACCGCAAGGCGCAGCGCCCCCCTGGGGGGCAGCGACCCGTGAAACGGCGGAGCGTGGGGGCTCAAGTCCTTCCGCAAATGGCGGCGGTGGCCATCAGGTCTTCCAGCAGCGCCAGCGACACCTTGCCCGAAACAGCGTAAGGGTCGAGCTCGGCCTTCTCGGAATACTTCAGCAGGATGGATGCATTGACCTTGGCCACGTTGACCTGGCCCATGGTCCAGCCGCCAAAACGCCGTTCGGTGATTTCCTCGTAGTGCAGCAGCACCACGTCCTTGTGGCGCGGGTCTTTCTGGATGTGGCCATACAGGTCGCTGACCTGGTCGCGCCCGCCCTCCAGGGCCTGCAGGAAAATGCCGCCGCCGTAACACAGGATGCCGGTGATGCCGATGGCTGGGTTGTGGCTACGCGACTGGGCCAGGATGGCCTCGGTGATTTCGCTGGATGCGGGGTTGGCCGAACGGCTGGCGTAAAGAAGGCGTACCAACATGTGAATTCCTTAGCTGCTGCTCTTTTTGGGTATCAGGGATAAAAACTCGCGGCGCAGGTTGGGGTCCTTCAGGAAGACGCCGCGCATGACGGAGTTGATCATCTTGCTGTCCAGGTCCTTCACACCGCGCCAGCCCATGCAGTAGTGGCTGGCCTCCATGACAATGGCCAGGCCATCGGGCCGGGTTTTTTCCTGGATCAGGTCGGCCAGCTGCACCACGGCTTCTTCCTGGATCTGCGGCCGGCCCATGATCCATTCGGCCAGGCGTGCGTATTTCGACAGGCCGATGACGTTGGTGTGTTCGTTGGGCATCACGCCTATCCAGAGCTGCCCGATGACCGGACAGAAATGGTGCGAGCAGGCGCTGCGCACCGTGATCGGCCCGACGATGATCAGCTCGTTGAGACGCTCGGCATTGGGAAACTCGGTGATGGTGGGGCCGGCCACATAACGGCCCTTGAAGACCTCGTTGAGGTACATCTTGGCGACGCGGCGCGCGGTGTTCTGGGTGTTGTGGTCGGTCTCGGTGTCGATCACCAGGCTGTCCAGCACGCCCTTCATCTTGCCCTCGACCTCGTCGAGCAATTGCTCCAGCTCGCCCGGCTGGATGAACTCGGCGATGTTGTCGTTGGCATTGAAGCGTTTTTTCGCCAATGCGAGGCGTTCGCGGATCTTGACGGAGACCGGCGTTCCTTCATCAACAACCATCGGAGTGTCAGGCGTATTGGATTTCATAAGCATGGCCAGATGTTACCAGCCCGACCAAAAACAGCCATGCCCCTTTTTTGCGCAGGTTTTAGGCCATTAGCCCTTATTGGGCGGGCGCACACAGCTATAAATTCAGGAGCAAATCCGGACCTCCGGCGGACCGGCGTGCCTGGAATCAGTAACGTTGCCCTGCCACCAGCAGCGCCAGACGCATCAGGGCGTAGGCCATGTAGTCCAGCACGCGCTGGCGCAGGGGCCGCCGGCCGTAGGCGGCCGGGTCCAGGCGCCGGCCTTCGCTGGCCATGGCACGGATCAGGCGTTCCTGCAGGTCCAGCGCAAAGGCCCGGTCGTTCACCACGACGTTGGCCTCGCGCGCCAGCAACAGGCTCAGGGGATCCAGGTTGGATGAACCCACCGTGGCCCAGTGCCCGTCGATCACCGCCACCTTGGCGTGCAGAAAGCCGGCGCCGTATTCATGAATCTCGACGCCTGCCTCCAGCAGCGCGCCATACACCGGCCGCGCCGCATGGTACTGCATGAAGTACTCATAGCGGCCCTGCAGCAGCAGCGTCACCTTGACGCCACGCCGGGCAGCCCGGACCAGGGCCCGGCGCAACTTGCCGCCGGGCACGAAGTAGGCGTTGGCGATGATGATGTCTTCGCGGGCCTGGCCGATGGCCTTGCGGTAAGCGCGTTCAATGCTGCTGCGATTGAGCAGGTTGTCACGCAGCAAAAGTGCGGCCCTCGCGCCCGACAGGGACGCGGCAGCATCGGCGGATCGCCTGGTGCGCAACGGCAGGGCGCGGCCTTGGCGGCCGCCTCCGCTGCGGCCACCGTACCCGGCCGCCTTGACAGCCTCCCAGGCGGCACTGAGGTGGCGCTGACGCGCGCTGTAGCCCGCCTGCACGCGCCACCAAAGCAAGGCCATGGCGTCCGAAGCCTCCGCCGCCAGCGGACCGGTGACTGCCACCGCAAAATCGAAGCGCGGCGCCGTCAAGTCGCCGTGGTTGGGGTCGTAGAAGTCATCGAGGATGTTGATGCCGCCGCAAAAAACGGTCTGCTCATCAATAACACAGAGCTTGCGGTGCAGGCGGCGCCAGCGCTCAGGCACCAGCAGGCCCAACACGGCGAACCGGCCGCGGCCCAGGGGCGCATATTCCTGCCACTGCACGCCGGCCGCTGCAAAACGGTCCTGCCATTCGGCGCTGGGCCTGTCGGTGCCTATGCCGTCCACCAGCACCTGGACCAGCACGCCGCGCCGCGCCGCGCGCAGTAAAGCCTGGGCAAGCTCCTCGCCTCGCCCATGGAAATCGAAGATATAGGTTTCCAGCTGCACCCAGGCGGTGGCCTCGTCCAGCGCCTTGACCATCGCGGGAAACAGCGCCTGCCCGCCCTGCAGCAGCTGCAGCGCGTGTTGGGTGGTAAGCGAAGGCATGGGTCGTGAAGGGTCTCCGTGGAAAGGCAGGCCTCGTGCCTCGACGCGGGCTGCCGGCCCGCGCAGGCCCAAGCTTACTGTAGAGCCTGCAGGGGCAGCCTGCCCTCCCCTTTATGTCACGAATTGTGGCAACAGCAAAATGGCTTCAGCATTGGAGGAGGAATAACAAAGATCGGCGGCGGCTAGCCAGGGCAGCCATTGCCAAGCTGAATGTTCGCGCGCGCTCAGCGTGACCGCCACCGTGGACGGCACACACAGGCTGAACACATGTTCGGTGTTGCGTACCACCTCCGGCGCATAACGATGCCGGTATGCCGGATAGATGTCGTAGACATTGGCAAGCGCCCAATCCCGCAGGTCCTGCGGTCGGACCAGGATGCCGGTTTCCTCCATCACTTCACGCACTGCCGTCTGCTCCAGCGGTTCGTCCAAAGCGTCTTTGGAGCCGGTCACGCTCTGCCAGAAACCGGGATGGTCGGCCCGCTCAATGAGAAGCACCTCCAGCGCCGGTGTATGAATGACGACGAGTACCGATTCCGGAATCTTGAAAGGCGTCATGTTCGCTAGACGCCGATCCCCGTCTCAATCCAGCAGGGGCCGCGGGTCCGGCTTTGCCGGCCCGCAGGCGCAGCGGCCCCCGAGGGGCTGGAGCCTGCGGCTCCAAAGCTGCTTGAGCAGCTTTGGACAGGCGACAGAGGCGAAGCGTCTCGCGAGCCGCGGCCTGCAAGGCCTCGGGAGTTACGCGAAGCGAGCGACCGTGGGGGCCACATTCACGCTGGCTGAGGGTTGCGCAGGCGGATGTGCAGCTCGCGCAGCTGTTTCTCGTCGACCGGGCTGGGTGCGTGTGTAAGCAGGCACTGCGCGCGCTGGGTCTTGGGGAAGGCAATCACGTCGCGGATGGACTCGGCGCCCGTCATCATGGTGACGATGCGGTCCAGGCCGAACGCCAGGCCACCATGCGGAGGCGCGCCGTATTGCAGGGCGTCGAGCAGGAAGCCGAATTTCTCCTGCGCTTCCTCGGGGCCAATCTTCAATGCATTGAAGACCTTGCTCTGCACGTCGGCGCGGTGGATACGCACCGAGCCGCCGCCGAGCTCCCAGCCGTTGAGCACCATGTCGTAGGCCTTGGCGATACAACGGCCGGGGTCGGTGTCCATCCAGTCTTCATGGCCGTCTTTTGGCGCAGTAAACGGATGGTGCACCGCGCTCCAGCGCTGGCCTTCTTCGTCGTGTTCGAACATCGGGAAGTCCACCACCCACAGCGGTTTCCAGCCGGTGGCAAAGAGCCCTGTCTTCTTGCCGAACGGGCTGTGGCCGACTTTCAGGCGCAGGGCGCCAATGCTGTCGTTGACGACCTTGGCCTTGTCTGCACCGAAGAAAATGATGTCGCCGTTTTGTGCACCCGTGCGCTTGAGGATCTCGGCCACCGCTGCGTCATGGATGTTCTTGACGATGGGGCTTTGCAGGCCTTCGCGGCCCTTGCTGACCTCGTTGACCTTGATCCAGGCCAGGCCCTTGGCGCCGTAAATTTTCACGAACTCGGTGTAGCCGTCGATCTCGCCGCGGCTCATCTCGGAGCCGCCCGGCACGCGCAGGGCGACCACGCGGCCGCCTGGGGTGGTGGCCGGGGCGCTGAACACCTTGAAGTCCACATCAGCCATGACGTCGGTCAGCTCGGTGAACTCCAGGTTGACACGCAGGTCCGGCTTGTCGGAGCCGAAGCGGTGCATGGCATCGGCATAGGCCATCACCGGGAACTCGCCCAGGTCGGTATTCAGCACGGTCTTGAAGATGTTGCTGATCATGCCCTGGAACATGTCGCGGATGTCCTGCTCGCCCATGAAGGAAGTCTCGATATCGATCTGCGTGAATTCCGGCTGGCGGTCGGCGCGCAGGTCTTCGTCGCGGAAACATTTGGTGATCTGGTAATAACGGTCGAAGCCGGCCACCATCAGTAGCTGTTTGAAGAGCTGCGGGCTTTGCGGCAGCGCAAAAAACTGGCCTTCGTTGACGCGGCTGGGCACCAGGTAGTCGCGCGCGCCTTCGGGTGTGCTCTTGGTCAGCATCGGTGTTTCGATGTCGATGAAGCCGTTGGCATCGAGAAACTTGCGCGTCTCCATCGCCACGCGGTAACGCAGCATCAGGTTGTTCTGCATGTAGGGGCGGCGCAGGTCCAGCACGCGGTGCGTCAGGCGAGTGGTCTCCGACAGGTTGTCGTCGTCGAGCTGGAACGGCGGCGTCACGCTGGGGTTGAGCACGATCAGCTCGTGGCACAGCACCTCGATTTTGCCGCTTTTCAGCGCGTCGTTGACGGTGCCTTCGGGCCGCGCCCGGACCAGACCCTTGATCTGCACGCAAAACTCATTGCGCACGCCTTCGGCCGTGGTGAACATGTCGGCGCGGTCCGGATCGCACACCACCTGCACATAACCTTCGCGGTCGCGCAGGTCGATGAAAATCACGCCGCCATGGTCGCGCCGGCGATTGACCCAGCCGCACAGGCTGACGGTTTGGCCCAGCAGGGCTTCGGTGACCAGGCCGCAATAGTGGGAACGCATTTGGGAAGTCATAAATAAATCGCTTGTGCTTGTAGGCGCCTGCGCGCCGCAGTACGGTGTACTTGGTTATTTCGGTTTGTAGTTGGCGGCGCTGCCGGGCACCACCACACCCATGGAAATTACATAGGTCAAGGCTTCGTCAACGCTCATTTTGAGCTCGATGCAATCGGTCTTTTTAAGCATGACAAAGTAGCCGCCCGTGGGGTTGGGCGTGGTCGGAACATAGACACTCAGGTATTCACCCTGCAGGTGGTTAGCGACATCACCACCGGGCATGCCGGTCTGGAATGCAATGGTCCAGACGCCTTCGCGCGGCCACTGCACCAGCAAGGCCTTGCGGAAGGCATTGCCGTTTTCCGAAAAGAGGGTGTCCGAGACCTGCTTGACGCTCGAATAAATCGACCGGACGATGGGAATGCGGCTGAGCAGCGCATCCCACCAGCTCACCAGCTTTTTGCCGAAGAAGTTGGTCGCCAATGCACCAATGGACAGCACGATGGCCAGCGCCAGCAGCACACCGAAACCCGGAATGTGAAAACCCAGCAATTTGTCGGGATGCCAGTTGCCTGGAAGGATCTGCAGGGTCTGGTCCAGCGTGCCGATAAACCAGTTGAGCAGCCAGACGGTCACGGCCAGCGGAACCAGCACCAGCAGCCCGGCCAGCAACCATCGACGTATCGCGGCCATCAACTCGCCTTGGTGGTGGTGGCTGGGCCGCCCGCCGGTGTTGCAGCGGGCGCAGGTGCCGCTGCTTTTGCAGCGGGCTCGGCAGGCTTGCTGTCCGTCGCCGCAGCAGCGGCGGGCGGGGCATCGTTGCCGCTGGCGGGAGGAACAGCAGCAGCAGCGCCGCCGCTGCCGCCACGGAAGTCAGTCACATACCAGCCCGAACCCTTGAGCTGAAAACCAGCCGCGGTGAGCTGCTTCTTGAAAGCCGGTGCGCCGCACGCGGGGCAGTCGGTCAGCGGAGCATCGGACATTTTTTGCAAAACGTCCTTGGTTTGCCCGCAGGAGTCGCATTTGTAGGCGTAGATTGGCATGGTTGAAGAGGTTTTGTCGCAGGGCCGCCATCCCGAGGTGTCCCCGCGGGATGCAAAACCTTCAATTATAGGCGCACGACCCCGCCGACAGCAGGGTTGGCGCTGGAGGCCTGTCAGCCTTCTGTAGAGAGGTGGTGGTGGCCGCCGCGGCTGTTTTCAATGGTCTGGGGCGTCAGCGAGCCGACCAGCATGCCCAGCGTGGCCGCCAGCACACCGGCCAGCTGGGCCGGAAACTGCTCGCCCAGGGTGCTGAAGGTGAACAGCAGCCAGACCCCGATACCGCAAACCACAGAAAAAATCGCGCCCTGGGTGCTGGCTTTTTTCCAGTACAGGCCAAACACCAACGGAATGAACGCACCGACCAGAGGCACCTGGTAAGCACCCGACACCATGTCGTAAATCGAGGTGCCCTGCATGGAAATGGCATAAGTCAGCACCAGGCAGCTGAACACCAGCACCGTGGTGCGCATCAGCTTGAGCTCGTGTTTGTCGCTCATGCGCGGCTTGAACTGGCGCCAGATGTTCTCGACAAAGGTCACACTGGGCGCCAGCAGGGTGGCCGACGCGGTGGACTTGATGGCCGACAGCAAGGCCCCAAAAAACAGCACCTGCATGATGAAAGGCATTTTCTGCAGCACCAGGGTCGGCAGGATTTTCTGCGGATCCTCCTTGAGCAGCAGGGCCGTCTGTTCCGGCATGATGATCAGCGCGCTGGCGACCAGGAACATGGGCACAAAGGCAAACAGGATGTAGAAAACGCCGCCGATCACCGGCCCTTTTGTGGCAGCGCTAGGGCTGTTGGCAGACATCACGCGCTGGAAAACGTCCTGCTGCGGAATCGAGCCGAACATCATGGTGATGGCGGCGGCGAAGAAAAACACCATGTCGCGGAAATTCGGCTCCGGCCAGAACCTGAACAGATCCTGGCTGGTGGCCAGCGCGATGACCTTGTCGGCGCCGCCGGCCAGGTTGCCTGCAAAAACGGCCAGTACCGCCAGGCCCACAACCAGCACAATCATCTGGATGAAGTCGGTCACGGCGACCGACCACATGCCGCCGAACAGGGTGTAGGCCAGCACCGAAGCCGTGCCTATCAGCATGCCGGCCGTCGTGCTGATGGCCCCGCCGGACAGGATGTTGAACACCAGGCCGAGCGCCGTAATCTGGGCGGCCACCCAGCCCAGGTAGCTGATCATGATGATGATGGAACAGGCCACCTCGATGGTGCGGCCGTAACGCTCACGGTAGTAGTCGCTGATGGTCAGCAGCGACATCTTGTAGAGCTTGCCGGCGAAAAACAGGCCGACCAGGATCAGGCAGGTGCCGGCGCCGAAGGGGTCTTCCACCACGCCGTTGAGCCCGTTGCTGACAAACTTGGCCGGGATGCCCAGCACGGTTTCGGAGCCGAACCAGGTGGCAAAGGTGGTCGTCACGATCATGACCAGCGGCAGGTTGCGCCCGGCGATCGCATAGTCGGCTGTGTTCTTGACCCGCCTGGCGGCATACAGGCCAATGATGATGGTGATCAGAAGGTAAACGAAAACCAGGGTTAACAGCACAGCGGGCCTCCTCAAGGATGCGTGATTATCACCAGATTCCGGCCCGCTAGAAAAGGCGGATCCGCAGCACCAGTTGCATGGCCAGCAGACCCAAAGCAAAACCCAGGCCGCCGTAGATCAGGCTTTGCAGCAGCCTGTTGGTGCGCCGCTGCTCCTGCAGCAGCTCCTGGAGTTCCCGGTGACTGCCACCACCCTGGTTTTTCAGGTACTGCTGCAGGAGCCGTGGCAGGCCAGGCAGCAGCTTGGCGTAGGTCGGTGCCTCGGCCTTGAGCTGTTCCAGCAGTTTTTCGGGGCCTACCTGCTCCAGCATCCAGGTCTCCAGAAAAGGCTTGGCCGTGCTCCACAGGTCCAGATCCGGATCGAGGTCGCGGCCCAGGCCTTCGATGTTGAGCAGGGTTTTCTGCAGCAGCACCAGCTGCGGCTGGATTTCCACATGGAAACGGCGCGAGGTCTGGAACAGGCGCATCAGCACCATGCCGAGCGAGATTTCCTTGAGGGGCCGGTCGAAATAAGGCTCGCAACAGGCGCGTATCGCGGCTTCGAGTTCATCGACGCGCGTGCTGGGCGGCACCCAGCCCGATTCGATGTGCAGCTCGGCGACGCGTTTGTAGTCACGCTGGAAAAATGCGCTGAAATTCTGCGCCAGATACTCCTTGTCGACCTCGGTGAGCGTGCCCACAATGCCGAAGTCCAGCGAGATGTAGCGCCCAAAGGTTGCCGGGTCCAGGCTGACCTGGATATTGCCGGGGTGCATGTCGGCGTGGAAAAACCCGTCCCGGAACACCTGGGTGAAAAAGATGGTGACGCCGTCGCGCGCCAGCTTTTTCATGTCCACGCCGGCATCGCGCAGGCGTTGGCTCTGCCCGATGGGCACGCCGTACATGCGCTGCATCACCATCACGTTGGGCATGCAGAAGTCCCAGATCATTTCCGGAATCAGCACCAGGTTCAGGTTCTGCATGTTGCGGCGCAGCTGGGCCGCGTTGGCAGCCTCGCGCAGCAAATCGAGCTCGTCGTGCAGATACTTGTCAAACTCACCCACCACTTCGCGCGGCTTGAGCCGCTTGCCATCGGCCGACAGGCCTTCGACCCAGCCCGCCATCATGTGCATCAGCGCCAGGTCTTTTTCAATCGCCGGCAGCATGTTGGGCCGGAGCACCTTGACCGCCACCTCTCGGCCGTCCGGCAAGGTGGCAAAGTGAACCTGCGCAATCGAGGCACTGGCCACGGGCTCGCGCTCGAAGGTGGCAAAAATCTGGCTGACCGGCCGGCCAAAGGCTTTTTCGATGATCGCCATGGCCACATCCGAATCGAACGGTGGCACGCGGTCCTGCAGCCTGGCCAGCTCGTTGGCAATATCCAGCGGCAGGAGGTCACGCCGGGTCGACATGACCTGGCCAAACTTGACAAAAATCGGGCCCAGGCTTTCGAGGGCTTCGCGCAGGCGCTCGCCGCGCGGCGCTTTCAGGTTGCGGCCGACCGAAACGATGCGGGTCAGCATCCGGATCCAGGGTTTGCTGAAACTCGAGAGCACCAGCTCGTCCAGGCCGAAGCGCAACACCGTCCAGACGATGAAAACGCCCCTGAAAAGACGGCTCATGAGGAACCCTTCGTCGGGTCCGCCATGGGCGTCACGCTGGCCTGCACCATTGTGGCGGACGGCGGCCGTGGCGCCTGGGCGAGAAACTGCCGCAAACCGGCCAGTGCCTGGCGCGCCGCGCCCGCCAGCGTATGGGCCGGCACGTCGCCAATCATGCGCGACAGGTCTTCTTCAACATCCCAGCGCAAATTGTCAGCCAGCCAGCCCAGCTCGGCCGCCAGCTGCACGTCGCCTTCAATCTTGACCGGGGGAGCCTTGCCGGCCAGCACCGACTGGAACACTACTTCGGGAGACTCTGCGGCAACAGCCAGCAACAGGTCAGGCTTGGCGGAGGACGGCGCACGGTCCACCAGCCCCGCCGGTGTGATCAGCAAGTCCAGTGCGAACACGCCCCAGCGGATGTGAACAACACTGCCCTTTTTTCGCAGGAGACGGTTTTGCGCCTCTTTCTCTTGCATCAGCACATGGTTCAGGAACAGGACCAGCTTTTGCTGCCCTTCATCCACAACCCAGGCCGGGGCCTGAAAACGGGTGGCAAGGGACTGCAAAAAAGAAAAAGGGGACGTGGTGTTAGTGCGCATACGCCCCCGATTTTGCAGCAGATTGAAAAAAGCCCCTTCATCGGACAAACGATTGAAGGGGCTTCCGCTCAGCCGGGGCCGTGGATCCGGCTTTGCCGGTCCGCAGGCGCAGCACCCCCTCGGGGGGCAGCGACCCGCGAAGCGGCGGAGCGTGGGGGCTCTATTGCAAGGCTTGTACGCCTGCTACCAGCCAGCCGCCGCCATTGCGCGGCTTGGTCATGTTCCACACTTCGCGGAAGGGGCTGGGGCCGGCCGACGCATCTTCGCGAATCATGCCGGAGAACTCCACGCTGGCCATGTAAACATCGCTGAGCTCTTCGATGCCCAGCAACTGGGCATCGAGCATCACCACGTCGGTCTTGTTGGCAACACCACCGGTGTGCGATTCACGGTCGGCCAGCTGCGCCTTGATCTGCTCGAGCATTTCATCGGTCATCATGGCGCGCAGGCTGTTGACGTCCGAGCGGTCCCAGGCGTCCTGCAGCGTCACGAAATTGGTCTTGCAGGCTTTGAGGAACCCTTCGGCATCAAAGCCGGCAGGCACGCCCCAGGACTGCGCACCGCCCAAGGCGGACCCGATCATCGAACCGCCACCGGCTGCTGTGCCGGCCTTGGTGGCATCAAAGGCCATGCTGCTGCGCTCCCAAGGCCGGGCCGACGAATCGTTGCCGACATTTTGGGGGCTGTACTCGCGTGGCGTGGCCGCATTGCCGGCGCCCTGCATGGCATAAGGCGTGGCGCCCTGGCTCTGGTTGCCCCTGAGCTTGCGCATGATGAAGCCGACGGCCACCATCACCAGCAAGGCGAGCAGGGCGAACATGATGATCTGCCCGAATGCTCCGCCCAAACCGAGCGAGGAAGCCAGCCAGGCCAGGCCCAGACCGGCGGCCAGGCCACCCAGCATGGCGCCCCAGGGCTTCTTGGGGGTTTGAGCAGCAGGCGCTGCGGGGGCCTGCGCCGGCGGGGTCGCCTGGCGCTGCGTCACATTGGACGACTGGCGCCCGACCGAGCCACCACCGCCCATGCGTTTGGCCTCGGCAGGGGCGTACGCCAGGAGCATGGTTGCAGCCAGTACAGCCGCCAGAATCGCAGACCAAATTTTCATACCGTCTCCTCTGATTAATTGCTTCAACACTTGATTCCAACATGCAATGCCACGACACCGCCGGTGAGGTTGTGATAGTCCACATGGCCGAAACCACCTTTGTGCATCAGGGCCTTTAGCTCTTCCTGCCCGGGATGCATGCGGATGGACTCTGCCAGATAGCGGTAACTCGCGTCGTCATTGGCCACCAGCTTGCCCAGTTTGGGCAGCACATTGAAGGAATACCAGTCGTAGACCTTCTCCAGCGGCTTGGCGATTTTCGAGAACTCCAGCACCAGCAGCTTGCCGCCGGGCTTGAGCACGCGGTTCATCTCTTTGAGGGCCTCGTCCTTATGCGTCATGTTGCGCAGACCGAAAGCCACGGTGACCAGGTCAAAGCTGGCATCGGCAAACGGCAGATGCTCGGCATCACACACCGTGGTCGGCAGGATCTTGCCGGCATCCAGCATGCGGTTGCGGCCTTCGCGCAGCATGGCCTCGTTGATATCGGTATGGACAACACAGCCGGTGCTGCCGACCTTGGGCGCAAACGCCAGCGCCAGATCGCCCGTGCCGCCGGCAATATCCAGCACCTGCTGGCCTTCCTTCACGTCAGCCACCATCACGGTGTAGGCCTTCCAGGCGCGGTGCAGGCCCATGGACATGAGGTCGTTCATCACGTCGTACTTGGACGCGACGGAATCGAACACGCTGCGCACCCGACGTGCTTTTTCCTTCTCGTCGACAGACTCAAATCCGAAGTGGGTACTGCTCATGATCCTATGCTAGGGGTGAATGCCGGCAATTCAAGCGACAACCCTGCCCTTGTTTGGGGCATTGCCCTGTATTTATGTTGAAAAACAACACCTGCGCGCAGGGCAGCCCGGCGCAGGCAGCTATGAAGTTGATAGCGGGCAGAAGACTGATCGCAGCAAGCATCAGTGGCTGCTGCAACCATGTCCGCCGGCGGCGGCCATAGGCGCATCACGCTGCGCACCCGCAGTTTCCAGGCGCTGCAGGTAGTCAGCCCACAGACGCGCCTGCTCCGATCCCAGGAAGTAAAGGTAATCCCAGGAAAAAATGCCGCTTTCGTGGCCATCCGAAAAAACCGGCTTGACCGCGTAGTTGCCGACAGGCTCGAGCTCGACCAGCTTGATCTCGCGCTTGCCGGTCTGCAGCACTTCCTGGCCGGGTCCATGGCCCTGCACCTCGGCCGAAGGGGAATACACGCGCATCAGTTCAAACGGAATCCTGAATTCGGCGCCGTCGGAAAATGCAATTTCCAGCACCCGCGACTGGCTGTGCACCGTGAGTGCCGTGGGAGTGGGAGTGTCGGGGGTCAGGCCTGCCATGAACTTTTCCTTCGATGAATCAGACCAGCACGCGTTCGATGCCGCCGTTGTTTGCCGCATCGACATAGCCCGGCAGCCATTCCTTGCCAAGGATCTGGTTGGCCATTTCCACCACGATGTAGTCGGCCTCCAACAACCCGTTCTGCAGGTCGTCGCCATAACGGGTCAGGCCCTGCAGGCAGCTCGGGCAGCTGGTCAGGATCTTGACATTGCCGGTTTCGGCCACGGCACCGCTGGCGCGAAGTTTGGCCTCGTCCTTGCGAAGCTCTTCTTCCTTCCGAAAACGGATCTGCGTCGAAATGTCGGGCCGGGTCACGCCCAGCGTGCCTGATTCACCGCAGCAGCGTTCCGACTTGAGCACCTGGTCGCCGAGCAGCGCCTTGACGGTTTTCATCGGCTCCTGCAGCTTCATGGGACTGTGGCAGGGGTCGTGGTACAGGTAGCCCCCACCCGGTTGATCGGGCTGGTCGGTGCGCAGGGTGATGCCTTTTTCGAGCAGGTACTCGTGGATGTCGATGATGCGGCAGCCCGGGAAGATCTTGTCGAACTCATAACCCTGCAACTGGTCGTAACAGGTGCCGCAGCTCACCACCACGGTCTTGATGTCCAGGTAATTCAGCGTATTGGCCACGCGGTGGAACAGCACCCGGTTGTCGGTGATGATTTTCTCGGCCTTGTCGAACTGGCCGCTGCCCTTTTGCGGGTAACCGCAGCACAGGTAGCCCGGCGGCAGCACGGTCTGCACGCCGGCATGCCAGAGCATGGCCTGGGTTGCCAGGCCGACCTGCGAGAACAGCCGCTCCGAGCCGCAACCGGGGAAATAAAACACCGCCTCGGTTTCCGAACTTGTGGTTTTCGGATCGCGGATGATGGGGACGTAGTCCTTGTCCTCGATGTCCAGCAGCGCGCGCGCGGTTTTCTTGGGCAAGCCACCCGGCATCTTCTTGTTGATGAAATGGATGACCTGCTCTTTCACAGGCGAGCTGCCGACCGTGGCCGGCGGCTGGGCGGTCTGCTTGCGGGCTACGCGCCGCAACAGGTCATTGGCCAGACGCTGCGCCTTGAAGCCGATGTCCACCATCGCGCCGCGCATGAACTTGATGGTCTGCGGGCTGGTGGCATTCAGGAAAAACATGGCCGCGGCATTGCCGGGCCGGAAGGACTTCTGGCCCATCTTGCGCAGCAGGTTGCGCATGTTCATGGACACATCGCCGAAGTCGATGTCCACCGGGCAGGGACTCAGGCATTTGTGGCATACCGTGCAGTGGTCGGCCACGTCCTCGAACTCTTCCCAGTGCTTGATGCTGATGCCGCGCCGGGTTTGTTCCTCGTACAAGAAGGCTTCAACCAGCAGCGAGGTCGCCAGGATCTTGTTGCGCGGGCTGTACAGCAGGTTGGCGCGCGGCACATGGGTGGCGCACACCGGTTTGCACTTGCCGCAGCGCAGGCAGTCCTTGACGCTGTCGGCAATCGCGCCGATGTCGGACTGCTGCATGATCAGCGACTCATGGCCCATCAGGCCGAAGCTGGGCGTGTAGGCATTGGTGAGGTCTGCAAACAGGCTCTCCGGCTCGGGGGTATTGGTCTTTTTGGCCTTTTCTCCAATAGCTGCGGGAACAGTTAGCTCCTGATTTCGTAGCAACTTGCCTTTATTGAAACGACCCTCGGGGTCCACCTTGACCTTGTAGTCAGCGAAAGGCTGGAGTTCAGCGTCGGTCAGAAACTCAAGCTTGGTGATGCCGATGCCGTGTTCACCGGAGATCACGCCATCCAGCGAACGCGCCAGCACCATGATGCGGGCCACCGCTTGGTGCGCGGTCTGCAGCATGTCGTAGTCGTCGCTGTTGACCGGCAGGTTGGTATGCACATTGCCGTCGCCGGCATGCATGTGCAACGCGGCCCAGACGCGGCCTTTGAGCACCTGTTTGTGGGTGGCCGCGCACTGTTCAAGAATCGGCGCAAAAGCGGCGCCCGAAAAAATGGCCTGCAGCGGAGCGCGCAACTGGGTTTTCCAGCTGGCGCGCAGGGAATGATCCTGTAGCTGCGGGAACAGGGTATCGATATCGCGCAACCAGCCGGACCACATGGAACGGACATCGGCAACCAGCGCCAGCGCCTGGCCGACGCGGTCTTCCAGCAGCTCGGCCGAGGGAATCTCCCCGGCGTCGTCCGACTTGCCCAGAGGCAAATTGCCCTTGAGGAAAAAAACTTCCAGCGTATCGCACAGCTTGACCTTGTTGGCCAGGCTCAGCTCGATGTTGATGCGTTCGATGCCGTCGGTGTACTCGGCCATGCGCGGCAGCGGAATCACCACGTCTTCATTGATCTTGAAGGCGTTGGTGTGGCGCGAGATCGCTGCGGTGCGCTTGCGGTCCAGCCAGAATTTCTTGCGGGCGTCGGGGCTGATGGCAATGAAACCTTCGCCGCGGCGCGAATTGGCGATGCGCACAACTTCCGAGGTGGCCCGGGCCACCACGTCGGCGTCGTCACCGGCGATGTCGCCGAACAGCACCATTTTCGGCAAGCCGCCGTGGGTCTTCGACTTGGTCGCATAACCGACTGCTTTCAGGTAACGGTCGTCCAGGTGTTCCAGGCCCGCCAGGATGGCACCGCCGCGCTTTTGCTCGGCGAACATGAAATCCTTGATCTCCACAATGCTGGGCACGGCATCCTTGGCATTGCCGAAAAACTCCAGGCAAACGGTGCGGGTGTGTGCCGGCATGCGGTGCACGATCCAGCGCGCGCTGGTAATCAGGCCGTCGCAGCCTTCCTTCTGGATGCCGGGCAGGCCGCTGAGGAACTTGTCGGTCACGTCCTTGCCCAGGCCCTCCTTGCGAAAGGTCTTGCCGGGGATGTCCAGGCGCTCCGTGCGCAGGTGCGTCTTGCCGTCTGCCTCGAAATACTTGAGCTCGAAGCTGGCCATCTCCGCGTCGTGGATCTTGCCGAGGTTGTGGTTCAGGCGCGTGACTTCCAGCCACTGCGCCTCGGGCGTCACCATGCGCCAGGAAGCCAGGTTGTCCAGCGCCGTGCCCCAGAGCACGGCTTTCTTACCGCCAGCGTTCATGGCAATGTTGCCACCTATGCACGAGGCTTCGGCCGAGGTCGGATCCACCGCAAACACATAACCGCCGCGTTCGGCCGCATCGGCCACACGCTGGGTTACGACGCCGGCTTCAGTCCAGACGGTGGCCACCGGCTGGTCCAGCCCGGGAAGCGCGACCTGCTCCACCTCCGTCATGGCTTCGAGTTTTTCGGTGTTGATGACGGCCGACTTCCAGCTCAACGGAATCGCGCCGCCGGTGTAGCCAGTGCCGCCGCCACGCGGAATGATGGTCAAGCCAAGCTCGATGCAGCCCTTGACCAGGCCAGCCATTTCAATTTCGGTGTCCGGCGTCAGCACGACAAACGGGTACTCGACACGCCAATCAGTGGCATCAGTCACATGCGAGACACGGGACAAGCCATCAAACTTGATGTTGTGCTTGAACGTGAACCTGCCCAGCTTGCGTGCGGTCAGGCGACGCAAGTCGTACATATTTTCGAAGGAGGTGGCGAAATGCGTCACCGCCCCGCGCGCTGCTTCCAGCAGTTCGACCACGATGGCGTCGCGCTGAGCGTCCTGTTCGGGCGTGCGGCGTTTTTCGACCTCGCCCAGGCGGTGCTGCAGGGCCTCGACCAGCATGCGTCGGCGCTTCGGGTTGTCCAGCAGGTCGTCCTGCAAATAGGGGTTGCGTTGCACCACCCAGATATCACCCAGCACTTCGTACAGCATTCGGGCGGAACGGCCGGTGCGCCGTTCGTCGCGCAGCAGGTTCAGCAGGTCCCAGGCACGTGCACCGAGCAGGCGGATCACAACTTCGCGGTCGGAAAACGAGGTGTAGTTATAGGGAATTTCGCGAATGCGGGCTTGCCCATGTCCCGCGCTGGGCGTCGCATCATCAGCGGAAACGGTCAATTCTTGAAGGGTGTCAGGGGCGTTCATCGTGGGGAAAATTCAGCCGGAGTCGACGGCTTTGCGTGCTGTGGGTCTATGTTACCGCAGTGCAACAAGCCGCTGAGGCAACGTCCGGCCTCATGGAAATCCCGCTTGTTGAAGCGGTGCAGACTCGCTTAAATTCGCTTGTCACAATCAGCTTGTCACAATTTGTTTGTAAGCTGACCGTACCAACTCAGGAGTTTTCATGACGAACCGTTTTTCGGCGGCGGCCCTTGCCGTTTGCGCCTTTTGCCTTCCGCTTGCCAGCCACGCCCAGACCGAAGTCCAGTGGTGGCATTCCATGGGCGGCGCCCTCGGCGAGTGGGTCAATGACCTGGCCAAGGATTTCAATGCCAGCCAGAAGGAGTACAAGGTCACCCCGACCTTCAAGGGCAGCTACGCGGAGTCGATGACCGCCGGTGTTGCCGCCTACCGCGCCGGCAACGCGCCGCACATGATCCAGGTCTTCGAGGTGGGCACGGCGACCATGATGGCCGCCAAAGGTGCCACCGTGCCGGTCGCCAAGGTGATGACTGACTCTGGCCTGAAGTTCGACCCTGCCGCCTATGTGCCGGCCGTTGCCGGCTACTACACGGCCCCCAACGGCCAGATGCTCAGCTATCCCTTCAACAGCTCCACACCGGTCTTCCACTACAACAAGGACGCCTTCAAGGCGGCCGGCCTGGACCCCGAGAAACCACCCACCACCTGGCCTGAGGTGGCGCTGGCAGCGGCCAAGCTCAAGGCCTCCGGCCACAAGTGTCCCTTCACCACCAGCTGGATCAGCTGGACCCAGCTGGAAAGCTTCTCGGCCTGGCACAACGTGCTGTATGCGACCAAGAACAACGGCTTCGGCGGCACCGATACGCGCCTGGCGTTCAACAGCCCGCTGCATGTCCGCCACGTGGAAAACCTGGCGAATATGGCCAAAACCGGCCTGTTCGTCTACAAAGGCCGCGAGAACAAGGCGGATGCCACTTTCGTGTCCGGCGAATGCGCCATGGCGACCGGCTCGTCGGCCCTGGCCGGCAGCGTCAAGCGCAACGGCAAGTTTGGCTACGGCACCGGCACCCTGCCCTACTACCCCGACGTGCAGGGCGCACCGCAGAACACCGTGATCGGCGGCGCCAGCATCTGGGTGATGTCGGGCAAGAAGCCCGAGGAATACAAGGCCGTGGCCGCATTCCTGAACTACCTGTCCAAGCCCGAAGTGGCGGCCGCCAGCCACCAGCGCACCGGCTACCTGCCTGTCACCAAGGCCTCGTTCGAGCTGACCGAGAAGTCCGGCTTCTACAAGCAGAATCCGGGCGCCGACGTGTCGGTCAACCAGATGATCCGCAAGACCACCGACAAGTCGCGCGGCGTGCGCTTGGGCAACTTCGTGCAAATCCGCACTATCATCGACGAGGAACTTGAAGGCGTGTGGCAAGGAAGCAAGGCTCCCAAGGAAGCGCTGGACAATGCGGTCAAGCGCGGCAACGAGCAGCTGGAGCGCTTCCAGAAAGCCAACAAGTCGTAAACTGCGCGCAATGTCAAAAATCTAAAAGCAAGGCCCCCATGTGGGGCCTTGTCCTTGTAAGACCCCATGGAAAAACGAGTCCTCTTCAAATCTGCCTGGCTGCCCTGGGTGCTGATCGCGCCCCAGATGGCGATCATCCTGGTGTTCTTCTTCTGGCCGGCGGGCCAAGCCCTGTACCAGAGCGTGCTGCAGGAAGACGCCTTTGGATCCTCCAGCGAATTCGTCGGCCTGGACAACTTCCGCCGCCTGTTCGCCGACCCGGCTTACCTGGACTCGTTTCGCGTCACGGCGGTCTTTTCGGTGCTGGTGGCCGTTGGCGGGATGTCACTGGCGCTGTTGCTGGCTGTCATGGCCAACCGGGTGGTGCGCGCCGCGAGCGTGTACAAGACCCTGCTCATCTGGCCGTATGCGGTGGCCCCGGTGGTGGCCGGCGTGCTGTGGCTGATGATGTTCGCCTCGCCCTACGGCGTGATCCGTTATGCCCTGATCGAGATGGGCTTTGAATGGAACCATGTCCTCAACGGCAATCACGCCATGGCGCTGATCGTCATGGCGTCCATCTGGAAGTACATCTCCTACAACTTCCTGTTCTTCCTGGCCGGCCTGCAGTCGATCCCGCACTCGCTGATCGAGGCTGCCACCATTGATGGCGCCACGCCCTGGAAGCGCTTCTGGAGCATCGTGTGGCCGCTGCTGTCGCCGACCACCTTCTTCCTGCTGGTCATCAACGTCGTGCATGCCTTCTTCGAAACCTTTGCCATCGTCGACGCCGCCACCAGCGGTGGCCCGGGCAAGGACACCTCGATCCTGGTCTACAAGGTGTATTACGACGGCTTCAAGGCCATGGACATCAACGGTTCGGCCGCGCAGTCGGTGGTGCTGATGGTGATCGTCGTCGTGCTGACGGTGATCCAGTTCAAGCTTGTCGAGAAGAAAGTGCATTACTAATGTTGCCCCCACGCTCCCTCATTGCATGTGGGTCGCTGCCCCCCGAGGGGGCTGGCCTTACTCGGGGCGGCCCTTCGCTGCGGCCGCTGCCCCCACACTCCCCCACTTCGTGTGGTTCGCTGCCCCCCGAGGCGGCCCCAGCCTGCCTTGAGGCTGCTCTGCGGAGGCTTGCATGATCCAGCGCAACCCCATCCTCGACTTCATCTCGCACGCGATCCTCATCCTCGGGGTGGTGATCGTGTTCTTCCCGATCTACGTCACCTTCATCGGCTCGACCCAGACCGCCGAGCAGATCCTGTCCAGCAACCCGATTTCGCTGCTGCCCGGCAGCAACATCGTGGAAAGCTACCGCTTCGCGCTGTTCGGCGGCAAGACCGAGGCCGGCGCCACAGTGGCCCCGGCCCTGCCCATGATGGGCATCAGCCTGGCCAGCGCATTGATCATCGCCATCGGCAAGATCGCAATCTCGCTGCTCTCGGCGTTTGCCATCGTGTACTTCCGCTTCCCGTTCAAGAACCTCGTGTTCTGGATGATTTTCGTCACGCTCATGCTGCCGGTGGAGGTGCGCATCGGGCCGACATATGAGGTGGTATCCAACTTGGGCCTGCTCAACAGCATGTCGGGCCTGACGATTCCGCTGATCGCGTCGGCCACGGCCACCTTCCTGTTCAGGCAGTTCTTCATGACCGTGCCCGACGAGCTGGTCGAGGCGGCGCGCGTCGACGGCGCCGGGCCCATGCGTTTTTTCAAGGACGTGCTGCTGCCGCTGTCCAAGACCTCCATGGCGGCGCTGTTCGTGATCCAGTTCATCTACGGCTGGAATCAATACCTCTGGCCGTTGCTGGTCACCACCGATGAATCCAAGTACCCCATCGTGATGGGTATCAAGCGCCTGATCTTCGGCGAGGTCTACATCGAGTGGAACGTTGTCATGGCCACCGCCATCCTGGCGATGCTGCCGCCGGCCATCGTCGTGATGCTGATGCAAAAATGGTTCGTCAAGGGTCTTGTGGATACGGAAAAGTAAAAAAGATATGGCTTCAATTCAACTCAAGAACGTCGTCAAGAAGTACGGCAAAGGCAAGGCCGAGCTGCAGGTGATCCACGGCGTCAATGCCGACATTGCGCATGGCGAGTTCATCGTCATTGTCGGGCCCTCCGGCTGCGGCAAGTCGACGTTGCTGCGCATGGTGGCCGGCCTGGAAGAAATCTCCAGCGGCGAAATCTGGATCGGCGACCGCGTGGTCAACCAGCTCGAGCCGGCCGAGCGCGACATTGCCATGGTGTTTCAGAACTACGCCCTGTACCCGCACATGAGCGTCTTTGACAACATGGCCTACGGCCTGAAGATCAAGAAGATGCCGATCGAGGAGATCAAGCAGCGTGTCGACAAGGCCGCCGGCATCCTCGAACTCGGCCACCTGCTGGACCGCAAGCCACGCCAGCTCTCAGGTGGCCAGCGCCAGCGCGTGGCCATGGGCCGCGCCATCGTACGCCAGCCGCAGGTCTTTCTGTTCGACGAGCCGCTGTCCAACCTGGACGCCAAACTGCGCGCCCAGACCCGCCTGGAGATCCAGAAGCTGCACCGCGAACTGGGCATCACCTCGCTGTTCGTGACCCACGACCAGGTCGAAGCCATGACGCTGGCACAACGCATGATCGTCATGAACGCCGGCAACATGGAGCAGTTCGGAACGCCCGAAGAGGTCTACCACTCGCCAGCCTCCACCTTTGTGGCCAGCTTCATCGGCTCGCCGCCGATGAATCTGCTGAAAAACGCACCAAGCGGCAAGCCCGGCACCATCCTGGGCATCCGGCCGGAACACCTGGACGTGCGCAGCGAGGGCTGGGAGGTCAAGGTCGAAACCGTCGAACTGCTGGGCGCCGAGCGCCTGATCTACGGCCGCGTGCACGGAGAACCGCTCATCGTGCGCGTGGAAGAAGGCACGCATTCGCCTGCGCCCGATTCCATCATCCACGTGGCGCCCCGCCCCGACCGGCTGCACACCTTTGACGCAGCCACCGGCAAACGCATCGCCAGCTGACCGTCATGGCGGACATCCAGTCCACCGTCCCGGTCCTGGCGTCGCTGGACATCGCGCAGTCGCTGGCGTTCTACACGCAGCGGCTGGGTTTTGCCTGCGAACTGCACACCCCCGGTTACCTGATCGTTGCCCGCGACGGTTGCGAGCTGCATTTCTGGCTCTGCCGCGAACGGCACATCGCTGAAAACACCTCCTGCTACGTGCGTGGCGACACCGCGGCGCTACACGCGGATTTCGTGCAGCGTGGCTTGCCGCTGGATCCACCTGTGGTGCAGTCCTGGGGCATGAAGGAGCTGTACGTGACCGACCCGCACGGCAACCTGCTCAAATTCGGGGAGCCCGCATGAACATCAACTGGCCCTACCCACGCTGGGTGGCCCACCGCGGCGCCGGCAAGCTGGCACCGGAAAACACCCTGGCCGCCTTCCGGCTGGGCGCCGCGCACGGCTACCGCATGTTTGAGTGCGACGCCAAGCTGTCGGCCGATGGGGTGGTCTTCCTGATGCACGATGCAACGCTGGAGCGCACCACCAACGGCAGCGGCACAGGCGGTGAGCAGCCTTGGGCCGCGTTGTCGCAGCTCGACGCCGGTGGCTGGCATTCACGCGCTTATGCCGGCGAACCACTGGCCAGCCTGGACAACCTCGCGCGTTATTGCCTGCGAAATGGTTATTTCCTGAACATCGAGATCAAACCCACCCCCGGGCTGGAGGCGCAGACTGGCACTGCCGTGGCCAACGCTGCCGCCAGGCTTTGGGAAGGCGCCGCCGTGCAGCCGTTGCTGACCTCGTTTCAAACCGATGCGCTGGAAGCGGCCCGGGTTGCACAGCCACAACTGCCGCGCGGCCTGCTGCTCGACAAGCTGTGGAAGGGCTGGCTGGAAACCGCGCTGACCCTGGACTGCGCGGCGCTGGTCTGCAACCAGGCTCTGTGGGACAACTCCAGCGTGCTTCAGGCCAAGAGTGCCGGCTTTCGTACCCTCAGCTACACCGTCAACGACGAATGGGCGGCCCAGCGCCTGCTCGATCTGGGCACCGACGGCATCATCACCGACCGCATCGATCTTTTCGCGCCCGAAAACTGATACCGGCTCAGGCTTGCCAGCCGCGCAGCAAAACCCACTGGCAGGTCGCAGCGCCCACGGCCAGCAAGACATAACTCGCCATCTTGCCGTCGCGGCCAAACATCGCCAGTCCGACCACAAGAATCGCCACGGACGCTATAAAAACAATAGCAAATTGCACCCATGCAGAAAGGGTTGCAGGCCTTTTTGACCGGAACAACAGGGCAAAAATCCGGCTTCCCAGCACCACCAGCAAGGCCACAAAGGCCGCCGGTGCCATGAAATTGAGCAGCTGATTGGTCAGGTTGAGTGCGGTCATGGCGGCTGGAGTGGGAGGGACGGCAAGGCAGTCATGAACTGGCGACTTGCCCTTTATCAAGGGGATTGAAAGAATGTCAGGACCTGACCTGGCCTTCAATTTTATAATCCAGCCATGTCAGTCTGGACCCTGGGGATCAACCATACCACCGCACCGCTCGATTTGCGCGGCCGGTTTGCGTTCGCCATCGACCAGATCGAACCGACCCTGAGGGGCCTGCGGGAATCGCTGGCGCACCGGCCCGAAGCCACACTGCTGTCCACCTGCAATCGCACCGAGATCTATTGTGCCGGCGGCAGGTCCGAGCTGGACCACACAATGGAATGGCTGGCACACCGCGGCGGCGTCTCGCCGGCCCTGTTGCGCTCCCATGCCTACACCCTGGTTAACGACCAGGCCGCGCGCCACGCCTTTCGCGTGGCCAGCGGGCTTGACTCCATGGTATTGGGCGAGCCGCAGATTCTGGGCCAGATGAAGGACGCGGTGCGCGCCGCTGAAGATGCGGGCGCCATGGGCAGCACCCTGCACCAGTTGTTCCAGCGGTCTTTTGCGGTGGCCAAGGAAGTGCGTACCAGCACCGAGATCGGCGCGCACAGCATCAGCCTGGCAGCAGCGTCGGTGCGGCTGGCTGGCCAGCTGTTTGAGGATTTGAGCGACATCAAGGTCCTGTTTGTCGGTGCCGGCGAAATGATCGACCTGGCTGCGACCCACTTTGCCGCCAAAAACCCAAAAGGCATGACGGTGGCCAACCGCACGCTGGAGCGCGGGGAAAAGCTCGCGGGCCGCTTCGGCGCTGAAGTCATGCGGCTGGCCGACCTGCCGAACCGGTTGCATGAATTCGATGCGGTGATCAGCTGCACCGCCAGCACCCTGCCCATCATTGGCCTGGGTGCGGTCGAGCGCGCGGTCAAGCAGCGCAAACACCGCCCGATGTTCATGGTCGACCTGGCCGTGCCGCGCGACATCGAGCCCGAAGTCAAGGACCTGCCCGACATTTACCTCTACACAGTGGACGACCTGGCACACGTGGTGCAGACCGGCAAGGACAGCCGGCAGGCGGCCGTTGCACAGGCGGAAGTCATCATTGACGCGGGGGTGCAGAACTTCATGCACTGGCTGGACCAGCGGCGCAGTGTGCCGCTGATCCAGCAACTCAACGCGCAGACCGACGAGTGGCGCGCCACTGAGATTGCCCGCGCCAAAAAGCTGCTGGCCAAAGGCGAGCCTGTGGAGGCCGTCCTCGAGGCGCTGTCGCGCGGCCTGACGCAAAAAATGCTGCACGGCGCACTTGCCGAATTGCATGCGGGCAATGCGGACAACCGCGAGGCAACCGCGCAGACCGTTTCCAGGCTTTTTCTGCGCGGCAACCTGCCCAGGGAACAGAAAGAGCGTTAGCGCCACTTTCGCGCGACCCACAGCCCGCGCACCCGGGCTGAACGTGGGGCCGGGGTACCGGCCATCTGTCCTGAACGTTTTTGCTCCCTGCCTTTCAATGAAACCCTTTCTCCGCCAGACTCTGGACCGCCAGATTTTCCGCCTCCATGAGCTCGACGCTCTGCTGTCGGCCTCCGACGTGGTCAGCAACATGGAGCGCTTTCGCAACCTGACGCGCGAACACGCCGAGGCCAGCATTGTGGTCACCCAGTACCAGCACCTGACGGCCCGCGAGGCCGACCTGGTCAGCGCCCAAGGCATGCTGGCAGAAGCCAGGGACGACCCCGAGATGGCCGCCATGGCCGAAGAGGAAATCGCAGCCGCCCAAGCCGACATCACCCGGCTCGACGAGGCCCTGCAACTGATGCTGATTCCCAAGGACCCGGACGACGCGCGCCCGGCATTCATCGAAATCCGCGCCGGCACCGGTGGTGACGAATCAGCCCTGTTTGCGGGCGACCTGTTTCGCATGTACACACGTTATGCCGAGCGCAAGGGCTGGCGCACCGAAATCATCAGCGAATCGGCCAGCGAACTGGGCGGCTACAAGGAAGTGGTGCTGCGCATCGACGGCCCGCAGGACGCGCTTGGAGTAGGCGTCTATGGCAAGCTGCGTTTCGAATCGGGCGGCCATCGCGTTCAGCGCGTGCCAGCCACGGAAACCCAGGGCCGCATCCACACCAGCGCCTGCACCGTGGCCGTGCTGCCCGAACCCGACGAAGCGGTCGCCATCCAGATCAACCCTGCCGACCTGCGCATCGACACCTACCGCGCCAGCGGTGCCGGCGGCCAGCACATCAACAAGACCGACTCGGCGGTGCGCATCACCCACCTGCCGACCGGCATCGTCGCCGAATGCCAGGAGGGCCGCAGCCAGCACAGCAACAAGGCCCAGGCGCTCAAGGTGCTGACGGCCCGCATCCATGAAAAAGACCGCTCCGAGCGCGCTGCCAAAGATGCAGCCATGCGCAAGGGCCTGATCGGCAGTGGCGACAGAAGCGACCGCATCCGCACTTACAACTTCCCGCAGGGGCGCCTTACCGACCATCGCATCAATCTGACCCTGTACAAGCTGCTGACCATCATGGAGGGTGACATGGAGGATGTGGTCACCGCCCTGCAGGTGGCAAGCGGTGCCGAACTGCTGGCTGAACTGGAAACTGCCTCGAATGGCTAACCACCCGATTTTTATGAGTCAAATTGGCCATCAACCCTTTTCCGGTGGGCATCATCAGCTATCAAATACATAGTAACTGCATGGCATCAGGAATCCGTCCTTGACCACCGTCACCTATGCACAGGTACTGTCTGCGGCCCAGTCCCTGGGACTGGAGCGGCTGGACGCCCAGTTACTGTTGCTGCACGCACTGGGCAAACCCGGCGCTGACCGGGCCTGGTTGCTGACACATGACACCGACACCGTGGCGCATGAGGCGGTGCAGCAGTTCGAACGCCTGAGCCAGCGTCGCGCCGAAGGCGAGCCCCTGGCCTACTTGGTCGGCAGCAAGGAGTTTTTTGGCTTGAAGCTGCAGGTGGACCCGCGCGTGCTGGTGCCGCGTCCGGACACGGAAACCCTGGTGGAATGGGCCTTGGAGCAATTGGCAGAAGCGGACTTGCCGGCCTCCGCCCGAGTGCTCGACCTGGGCACGGGCAGCGGCGCCATTGCCCTGGCGCTGAAAAAAACCCGTCCCGTGCTGGACCTGACCGCGGTGGATGCCAGCAGCGACGCGCTGGCGGTAGCGGGCGCCAATGCAGCGGCACACCAGCTGCCTATCAGCTTCATTCAGGGCAGCTGGCTGGAAAATGTAAGTGACCACTTTCACCTGATTGTCAGCAATCCGCCTTATGTGGCGGATGCCGATGAACATTTGGCCGCCTTGCGCCATGAGCCGCTGCAGGCACTGGCGGCCGGGAAAGACGGCTTGCGCGACCTGCGCCAGATCATCGCGCAGGCGCCCGAACACCTGCACCGGCAAGGCTGGCTGCTGCTCGAGCATGGCCACGACCAGGCTCAGGCAGTCTGCGATCTGCTTGCTCGGCGCGGCTTCATCGAAGTGCAAAGCCGGAGCGACCTGGCTGGCATTGCCCGCTGCTCGGGCGGGCGCTGGCCCGGCCTTGCGGGCAACAGCTGGCAAACAGCTGGATAATCAGCTATTGATTTTCCGTTTTTGAAATCCACTTACCCTGCACAGGCCGGTTTTTCCTCGGCTGCTTCGTGCCCCACCTAAGGACCTGAAATGAACGATACCCAGCAGCGCATTGACCAGATTGTCAAATCCAGCGAGGTCGTGCTTTTCATGAAAGGCACCGCCCAGTTTCCCATGTGCGGTTTTTCCGGCCGCGCCATCCAGGTGCTCAAAGCCTGCGGCGTGAACAAGCCAGCGACCGTGAACGTGCTGGAAGACGAAGAAATCCGCCAGGGCATCAAGGAATACAGCAACTGGCCCACAATTCCCCAGCTCTACGTGAAAGGCGAATTTGTCGGCGGCTCGGACATCATGATGGAAATGTACGAGAACGGCGAGTTGCAACAGGTGCTCGGTACACCCGCCGAATAAAGAATTGAAGGCCCACCGGCCATTGCCGGCAGGTAGGCGACGCCCTCAGGGCGAATCACCTATTGGGTATACCCTTCGCACGCCCCGGCATTGACACGGCCCTTGCATTCGCGCTTGAGCCGCGTCGCGCGTTCCTTGGCTGTCTCTTGCGAACCGGGAATGAACTTGACGCTTTTGCCGGGCGCCGGTTTTTTGGCCTTTTCCTTTTGACTGGTAGCCAGGGCGGGGCTACCCGCCATACCAAGCGTGAAGATCACCGCCAGCACGGCCGATATGCGGCGTGCGAAAGATTGCTGGACCATTTCATCTCCTCCTGTTGAACGGCATTCCTTGCCGCCTCGTTTGCTTCGTTTTAAACCCTGGCAGGCGTCTACTGCAACTTCGCGTCACCGTAGACCTGATCATCCGGTGGTGCATCGGCCGGCATCCGGAAACTTTCGCTGGCCCAGGCGCCCAGATCGACATTTTTGCAGCGTTCGCTGCAAAAAGGCCTGAACCGGTTTTCCGGCGCATAAATGCTGGGGCCGCCACAGGTGGGGCAGACCACTGTTTTGGGTTTGGGCAAATCTCGGTTCATGATCAAAAACTCAAGCTGCTCAGGGCCCGCGCCCACAAGCTGTTTTCAGGAACAAAGTGTCAGTTCGAATGCCGCATCGTCAGTGCAGGCATGCAAACGGTCGTCGCTTTCGTGGCGCATCATGCGCACGGAAACCATGAGGCGATTGCCACTGATTTCGGGAATCAGCCCCAGGGCCGGATCAATCAGCAGGCGCAAAAGCTGGAAAGTCCGGCCTTGCGGCAGGGTTTGCTGGTATTGCCCGCCAGCGGCCACGACTTTTTGAGGCAGGCCGGAGTCGCGCAACAGCTTGAGCAATACGCGAACCGACTCGGCCAGGGGCACCAGGGTGGCAATCCAGCGCTGCAGGTCTTTTTGCCGCGCGTGCGCATCAAAGTGCTGCCAGGCGAAATAAGCCGGCAAATCGAATTCGCAAGTACCACCGGGAATGCCAATGCGGCTGCGGATGCTCATGAGCCAGTCGTTTTCGGTCAGCGACTGTCCTGCCTTTCCGGGCAGGCTGTTGAGGGCGGTAAAACAGCCGTCCAGCTGCGCCGTGACCTCGTCGAGCACTGCTTCCGAAATCGCAGGATTGCCGCGGTAGCCGTTGAGCGTGTGTTTTTGCCTGTCCAGGTCCTTGAGCACATCGGTCTTCAAGTCGGCACGGGCCGCCACGTCCATGACCTCGAAAATGGTCGTGATCGCATAGTGGTGGTCGGTCGGATGCTCCCGAACTGCCAGCTCGCCAAGGCGATGAAACAGATGCTCAAGTCGTAAATAGGTACGAATGCGTTCGTTGAAGGGATATTCGTAAAGAATCACTGCGATATATCTTTTTCAGCGGGTTGGTCGGCCGTCCATCATAGCCCGAAGCGTTGCGCAAGTTGTCGCACCGTCCCTGTCAGCACAGCTAGCGACATAGGGGCATCGTTGTATATGCAGATGTCGGCGGCAGCCAGCCGCTGGTTGCGGCTTGCCTGGCCGGCCATGACACTTTCCACCGCTTTACGGGTCCAGCCATTGCGCGCCATCACACGGCTGATTTGCGTCGCCTCGTTGCAGTCAACCACCAGCACCTGATCCACCCGCTGGCGCCAGCGTCCAGACTCCACCAGAAGAGGCACATCAAACACAATGCAGCTACTTTCAGCACTTGCCGCCTGCCGGGCGGCTTCCTCGCCAACGAGAGGATGCACAATGGATTCAAGCTGCTTTTTTGCTCCGGCATTCGCAAAAACCAGCTGGCGCATCGCATCGCGATCCACGGCACCTTCCGGCGTGATGAACTGCGGTCCGAACTGCTTTGCAATCAGCTCAATGGCCGTCCCGCCAGGCGACGTGACCAGGCGCGAGATCGCGTCGGAATCAATCACCGCGGCGCCGCAGTCGGCCAGTACCTTGGCTACCGTGCTTTTCCCGCTGCCAATGCCACCCGTCAAACCCACACGTAGCGGATCCATGCCACTACAGTCCTATGACGCGCAGGATGGACTGGGGGCCAAAAACCATGGCAGTCAACCCGGCACCGGCAAGGAAAGGGCCAAATGGCACATAACCCCCTTCACGCAGATTGCTGGACAGCTTCATCGCAATGCCTACTGCAGCACCGATCACGGACGCCATCAGGATCATGGGCACCAGTGCAGTCCAGCCGAACCACGCTCCCAGGGCCGCAAAAAGCTTGAAGTCTCCATAGCCCATACCTTCCTTGCCGGTCACCAGTTTGAAAGCCCAATAAACCAGCCACAGGGACAGGTAACCTGCTACTGCGCCCCACAGCGCCTGGCCCAGCAGGACTCCCGGATTCCAGCCCAGCGCTGCAACGATCAGGCCCGCCCACAGCAGAGGCAGGGTGATATCGTCCGGCAGCAACGTGGTGTCCCAGTCGATCAGTGCAAGGGTCAGCAAGGCTGCCGAGAATCCGCTCCAGGCCAGTCCGGTGGTTGTCAAGCCCCAGCGCCAAGCGCAAAAAAAGAACAGGGCCCCGGTCACGGCTTCCACCATCGGATAGCGCCATCCGAACTTGGTTCCGCAAACAGAGCATTTCCCTTTTAGAAAAAGGTAACTCAGGACAGGAATGTTTTCGTACCAGGCAATCGCATGGCCGCAATTCGAACAGCGGGACCGGGGAACCACCAGATTGAATTTTTCCGCACTCTCCAGCTGCTTGTCAGTCAATTCTGCACATTCAAGCGCCCATTGCCGCTCCATCATTTTCGGCAGGCGGTAGATGACAACGTTCAGGAAACTGCCAATAAGCAGCCCCAGAATGCCGGCCAGCGCAAACTGGAGTTCTGCAGGCAAACCGAGCACCGACCCCGGCATCAGACCACTTGGCCCAGCTTGAAAATCGGCAGGTACATGGACACCACAATCCCCCCGATCAAGGTGCCGAGAAAAACGATAATGATGGGCTCCATCAAACTGGACAGGCCCGCGACCATTTCATCGACCTCTGCCTCATAAAAGTCTGCGGCCTTGCCAAGCATATGATCGATCGAGCCCGACTCTTCGCCAATGGCGCACATCTGCAACACCATGGTTGGAAACAGGTTGACATTGCCCATGGCTGCCGTCAGGCTGGTACCGGTGGAGACTTCCTGCTGGATTTTCACAGTGGCATCGGCGTAAAGCGAATTGCCCGAGGCTCCGCCGACCGAGTCGAGCGCTTCCACCAGTGGCACACCGGCGGCGAACATGGTCGAAAGAGTACGGGTCCAGCGGGCGATACAGGATTTTTCAATCAGTGCCCCAAAAACCGGTACCTTCAGCAGAACCCGGTCCATGAAACGCTGCATTTTTTCGTTGCGCTTCCAGGCCTGCATGAAAAAATAAAGTCCACCGCCAATACCCCCAAAAATCAGCCACCAATAAGCGACAAAAAATTCACTGATCGCAATCACGATCAACGTGGGCGCAGGCAAATCGGCTCCGAAGGACGAGAACACCGTTTTAAAGGACGGAATTACAAAAATCATGATCACCGCGACCACCACAAAAGCCACGACCACCACGGAAATGGGGTACATGAGTGCGGATTTGATCTTCGACTTGATGGCTTCGGTTTTCTCCATATAAACCGCAAGGCGATCGAGCAGTTGCTCCAGAATACCGGCTGCTTCACCCGCTTCCACCAGGTTGCAATACAACGCATTGAAGTAAAGCGGGTATTTGCGGAAGGCAGCACTCAGGGAAGTCCCAGTTTCCACATCGGTACGCACATCATTGAGCAGCTTGGTCACGCTCGCATTGGCATTGCCGCGCCCGACGATGTCGAAGGCCTGCAGGAGCGGCACACCGGCTTTCATCATGGTGGCCAGTTGCCGCGTGAAAATGGCAATATCCCGGGGCTTGATGCCCTTGCCGGAACGCATGCTGCGTTTTTTGATCTTGGTCGGGAATACCCCCTGCCGCCGCAAGGAGGACTTGACCTGATTCTCGCCAACAGCCCGGGTTTCACCGCGTACCTGCTTGCCATTGCGATCCTTGCCTTCCCATTCGAAGACAAATTCCTTGATGTCTCTGGATGTTGCAGTTGCCATGGTGCCTTTTTCAGTGCTATCGAAGGGGTTGAAACTCGAAACGTTCAGGAAAGCGATGGACAAGCTTCGCACGGGACGCAGTTAAACATTGGTACAGGCCAGAATTTCTTCCAGCGAGGTCATGCCGAGTTTGACCTTATGCAAACCCGCTCCACGCAGGCTTTTCACGCCTTCGCTTTCTGCCTGCTCGGCGATTTCAAGCGCGCTGCCATCCCGCAGGATGATCCGCTGCAGTTCTTCCGTGATGGGCATAACCTGGTACACGCCGACCCGGCCCTTGTACCCGTTGTTGCACATCGAGCAACCCACTGGACGGAAAGGAGTCCATGAACCGTCCACATCCTCTTCCTTGAACCCCGCGTCCAGCAAGGTTTCGCGGGGGATATCCGCCGGTGCCTTGCAATTGGGACACAAGCGCCGGGCCAGACGCTGGGCCGTGATGAGGATGACACTCGATGCGATATTGAAAGGCGCAATACCCATGTTGCGCAAACGCGTCAGCGTGGCCGGTGCATCGTTGGTATGGAGGGTGGACAGCACCAAGTGACCAGTTTGTGCCGCCTTGATGGAGATTTCAGCTGTTTCCAGATCCCGGATCTCGCCGACCATGATGATGTCCGGATCCTGGCGCAGGAAGGCTTTCAGCGCCACGGAAAAAGTCAACCCAGCCTTGTCGTTCATGCTGACTTGGTTGACGCCGGGCAAGTTGATTTCGGCGGGGTCTTCGGCGGTAGCGATATTCACACCGGGCTTGTTCAGGATATTCAGGCAGGTATACAGCGAGACGGTTTTGCCCGAGCCGGTAGGGCCGGTCACGAGCACCATGCCGTAGGGACGCTGCACGGCATTGAGCAGGCGTTCCTTTTCGATCGGCTCATACCCCAGCGCATCGATGCCCAGCTTGGCACTGCTGGGGTCCAGGATACGAATCACGATTTTCTCGCCGAACATCGTGGGCAGGGTGCTGACCCGGAAATCGATCACCCGGTCCGGGCCAATCTTCAGCTTCATTTTCCCGTCTTGCGGAACCCGTTTTTCCGAGATGTCCATCTTCGAGATGACCTTGATCCGGGATGCCAGCTTTTCCTTGATGGCGACCGGCGGCGAAGCAATCTCGCGCAACTCGCCGTCTATGCGGAAGCGCACCCGGTAGGTATGCTCGTAAGGCTCGAAATGCAGGTCCGAAGCACGCATGCTGAACGCGTCCAGCAGCATCTTGTGCAAAAACTTGACGACCGGCGCATCTTCGACCTCAGCAACACCAGTGTCGTTGCTGTCTGCACTGGCGGCTTCTGCGGTGGACTCGTCAAACTCAAAGTCATCCCCAATGATGCTGTCCATGGCTTCGGACGCGGTGGTAGCAGATGCCTCCACCATCTTGGACAGCTTGTCATATTCAGCGATGACCCAGTCCACACCCATCTGGGTAGAGAACTTGATTTTCTCCGCAGCCTCCTGGTCGGACGGATCGGCCGTCGCCACAATCAGGCGGTTACTGCGCTTGCTCAGAACCACAATCCGGTAGGCTTGGCAAATCTTGCCGTCCAGCAGGCCCTTGGGAAGGCGCTGGGTGTCTATCGCGTCCAGGTCGAGCAACGGAGCCGCAAAGGCCGTAGACATGGTATGCGCGAGATCCGATGGAGAAACCGCACCAGAGCCAGTCAGTTCAGCGATAAAACTGGTGCGCCCGCTTTGCGCCTTGCGAAAGATATCTTCTGCGGCTTTCTGCCCGAGCTTGCCTGCAATCACCAAAGCCCGACCCAACCCCGGCAATGCCAGGGAAGCGGGCGCGTTGGTTACGGTATCGACGGCAGCCATGGTTTCGCGAATCTACCTTGAATTGACAAAATTGACATCATCGCTGATAGCTCTGGTGGTGTAAATCGAAAAGCGTTCTGCGCCTGCCTCGGTGTTGGAACCATGGCAAATTGCCTAAGAGGGACTGGCAGGAGAATTAAGGAGAAAGACCGCAGATGGTCGGGGTGAGAGGATTCGAACCTCCGGCCTCTACGTCCCGAACGTAGCGCTCTACCAGGCTAAGCTACACCCCGAAAAGTGCCGAATCAGGCGTCAGGAACGACGCTGCAGCAGCTGCGTTGCCAATTGTAGCAAGGCCTCGCTGTAGGCGTTATGCCCGAGTAGCGCCAAAGCCTGCGCCGCTCGCTGCCCCTCTGCGGCCGCCGCATCACGGGTGGCCTGCAAGGCTCCGGTTTGCCTGACGATCGCCACGATCTCGGCCAGCCGCTCTGTCCCGCCGGTTTCTATGGCCTGGCGAATGATGTCCCTTTCAGCGGCGACACCCCGTTGCATGGCAATGATCAGCGGCAAAGTGGCCTTGCCTTCGCGCAAGTCATCTCCCAGGTTTTTGCCCATTTCTGCAGCATCGCCGTCGTAATCCAGCACGTCGTCGATCACCTGAAAAGCCGTTCCGAGCGACTGTCCGTACGCAGCGCAGGCCTGTTCGATTTCCGGTGGCGCCTTGGCCAGCAGGGCTGCCAGACGGGCACTTGCCTCAAACAGCTTGGCGGTTTTGGACCGGATCACGCGCAAATAATCCTCTTCGGACAGATTGGCATCGTGCATGTTCATCAGTTGCAGGACTTCGCCTTCGGCAATGATATTGGTCGCTTCAGCCAGGGTTTGCATGATGCGCATGTCACCCGCATCGACCATCATCTGGAAGGCCCGCGAATACAGGAAATCGCCCACCAGAACACTGGCCGGATTGCCGAAATTGGCGTTGGCAGTTGCTCGGCCCCGGCGCAAGGTGGATTCGTCAACCACATCGTCATGGAGCAAAGTGGCTGTATGTATGAATTCCACCACAGCTGCTAGGTTAAAACGCTGATCGCCACGGTAGCCAAGGGCTCCGCACATCAGTAACAGCAACGCGGGCCGCAGGCGTTTCCCGCCCGCAGCAACGATGTATTGGGATACCTGGCTGACCAGCAACACTTCAGAGCTCAGGCGGCGCGCTATCACCGCGTCCATCGCCTTCATATCGTCGGCAATCAGGGCCAGCGCGGCGGCCGTACTAGAAGAATTAACTGTCAAAACGGTCCAGACAAGAGGTTTTGAGGATTATAGGAAGCCAGCACCCCCTCCAGCGCCAGCAAACGCCGCAGATTCGCGGTTGAAAGGTTTCAGGCTCAGCGTGCTAGAATAGAGGGCTCTGTGGAAATCCGTCCGCAGAACTCACATACGAGGTCTCACATGTACGCGGTCATAAAAACCGGTGGCAAACAATACAAAGTTGCTACTGGCGAAAAAATTAAAGTAGAACAGATTGCTGCGGACGTAGGCCAAGAGATCGTTATTGACCAGGTATTGGCTGTCGGAACCGGCAGCACAATCACGGTTGGTACGCCCTTGGTGTCCGGCGCTACTGTTACGGTTACAGTCCTTTCGCAAGGCAGGCACGACAAAGTGCGCATCTTCAAGATGCGCCGTCGCAAGCATTACCAAAAACGCCAGGGTCATCGGCAAAACTTCACTGAACTGCAAATCGGCGCCATCGTCGGTTAAGCAGCGAAGTACCAGGACTCACCAAGGAGTATTGAAAAATGGCACAAAAAAAAGGCGGCGGCTCTACGCGAAACGGGCGCGATTCGCAGCCCAAGATGTTGGGTGTCAAGAAGTTCGGCGGCGAAGTGATCAACGCAGGCAGCATCATCGTGCGCCAGCGCGGCACCAAGTTCCACCCGGGCGTCAATGTCGGCATCGGCAAGGACCACACCCTGTTTGCACTGGTGGACGGTTCGGTCTCGTTTGCCATCAAAGGCGCGCTGAACAAGCATACCGTCAATGTGACTCCGGCGTAAGCTGATCACTTCGATGGTATCGAAGCCCCGCTTGGTCGGGGCTTTGTTGTTTTGGCCCGCAAATTTGTAAACTACCCTCAGGATTCAGGCCTCTCCCGACTACCGGACTCCCTCCCACATCATGAAATTTGTTGACGAAGCCTATATTGACATCGCCGCAGGCGATGGCGGGAGTGGTTGCGTCTCCTTCCGCCATGAAAAATACAAGGAATTCGGCGGTCCGAACGGCGGCGATGGCGGTCGCGGCGGGCATGTCTATGCCTTGGCAGACGTGAACCTGAACACGCTGGTGGATTTCCGGTTTTCCCGCCGTCATCACGCCCGAAATGGCGAACACGGCATGGGCTCGGACATGTTTGGCGCCAAAGGCGACGACATCATCCTCAAAATGCCGGTGGGCACCATTCTCACCGACGCCGAAACCGGCGAGGTCGTTTATGAACTGCTGGTCCCCGGCGAGGAAGTGCTGATTGCCAAAGGCGGCGATGGTGGCTTTGGCAACCTGCGCTTCAAGAGTTCGACCAATCGTGCACCACGCAGCAAGACACCAGGCTGGCCCGGCGAACACAAAAGCCTCAAGCTGGAGCTGAAGGTGCTGGCCGATGTCGGCCTGTTGGGTATGCCCAACGCCGGCAAGTCCACTTTCATCTCCGCCATCTCCAATGCGCGGCCGCGTATCGCCGACTACCCTTTCACCACGCTGCACCCCAACTTGGGCGTCGTACGTGTCGGACCGGAACAGAGTTTCGTCGTCGCGGATTTACCCGGCCTGATTGAAGGCGCTTCTGAAGGCGCGGGCCTGGGCCACCTGTTCCTGCGCCACCTGCAGCGCACCCGCCTGCTCCTGCACATCGTGGACATGGCGCCTTTTGATGACAGCGTGGATCCCGTGGCGCAAGCCAAGGCCATCGTGGGCGAGCTCAAGAAGTACGACGAGGCGCTTTACAACAAGCCGCGCTGGCTCGTGCTCAACAAACTCGACATGGTGGATGCGGACAAACGTGCCGCGCTGGTCAAGGATTTCGTCAAGCGCTTCAAATTCAAGGGTCCGGTATTCGAGATTTCGGCCCTCACCCGCGAAGGCTGCGAGCAACTGGTCAAGACGATTTACCAGCATGTGAAGTCGGTGCAAAAAAGCGAGCAGGAGCCGGAAGAAATTGATCCGCGTTTTGCGAACCTGCCGACCGAGCCACCGGCCGCCGGTTGAAAGCACTGCCGATCCGCCATTTGCTATATTAATCATAGCTGTCTACGCCCATCCACTATGGGCTTGAGCACTAAAACCACCTGAACATGCAAGAAAATCCAGGTTCCAAGGTTCTTCTCAACGCCAGGCGCATTGTGGTCAAGGTCGGTTCCAGCCTGGTCACAAATGAAGGGCGGGGGCTGGATGCGCAAGCCATTGGACAGTGGTGCCAGCAACTCGCCGTGCTGGTCAAGGGCGGGCGCGAAGTCATCATGGTCAGTAGCGGCGCCATCGCCGAGGGCATGAAGCGGCTGGGCTGGGTAACGCGGCCCAAGGCCATCCATGAACTGCAGGCCGCAGCCGCCGTCGGCCAGATGGGCCTGGTGCAGGTGTACGAAAGCCAGCTCCGCGAAAATGGCGTCGGCAGTGCCCAGGTGCTGCTGACGCATGCCGACCTTGCCGATCGCGAGCGTTATCTCAACGCCCGATCAACCCTGCTGAGCCTGCTGCAGTTCGGTGTGGTGCCGGTGATCAATGAAAACGACACCGTGGTGAACGACGAGATCAAGTTCGGCGACAACGACACACTGGGTGCGCTGGTCGCCAATCTGGTGGACGCGGACGCGCTGGTCATCCTGACGGATCAGAAAGGCCTGTACACCGCCGATCCGCGCAAAGACCCTGCCGCGCGCTTTGTCCATGAAGCCAAGGCCGGCGACCCTGCCCTGGAAGCGATGGCGGGCGGCGCAGGTTCGAGCATCGGCAAAGGCGGCATGATCACGAAAATCCTGGCTGCAAAACGCGCCGCAGGCTCCGGCGCCTCCACCGTGATTGCCTGGGGCCGTGAGCCGAACGCGCTAATCCGCCTGTCGCAAGGCGAGGCTATCGGCACCTTGCTGGTCGCCCAGACAGCCAAAACCCAGGCCCGCAAACAATGGATCGCCGACCACCTGCAGTTGCGCGGCGCGGTCACGGTGGATGCCGGGGCTGCCGCAAAGGTACGCGACGAGGGGAAAAGCCTGCTGCCCATCGGCATGACCGGCGTACAGGGCGAATTTTCCCGCGGTGACGTGATTGCCATACGCGATGCCGAAGGTACAGAAGTCGCCCGCGGACTCGCCAACTATTCAAGCGCCGAAGCCAGGCTGATTTGCCGCAAACCTTCTGCCGAATTCGAAAAGCTGCTGGGCTATACCGGTGAGGTGGAAATGATCCACCGGACCAACCTAGTGCTTAAGGGCTGAGACCCTGGGTTTTGAGCTGGCGGACAATTTCGCCAACCGAGGAAGCCGGCGCTGAATTGTTGCAGGCACCAGCCCGGGCCAACTGCAGGGCATGCCTGGATGGCACGTTCCCGAACATGGAGCGCCACTCCGCTTTCTCCACCTGGGCCCAGTTGCCTTCGGGCAGGTAACGCGCATAGGTCTTGAATTCGCCACTCGAGCAGCGTATGCCCTCGTACAACACATTGCGCGCGCCGGTATTGCTGCTGGCCACCAGCACATAACGAACGATGCCGTCCTTCCCGATGCTTAATGTCGCGGGATCGACCCCGTACACCAGCGCGGAAGCGGACGACACGTCAAAGCGCAGCAACTTCGCTGTGTTAAACGCGGGAGGCGGAGGTACTTCGCCTTCTTTCCAGTCGTAGGCTTCGACCATGTTTTGCGCCGTAGCTGTCAGCGACAGCCCCAGCAGACAGGCCAGGCCCAGAGATCTAAACGTCATGCTTGTCATTCCTGGAGGCAGCCACCAGGCTGGTTTGGGGATCGGGTTCAAATGTTGCACCGGGCGGCAACTCGAATGATGCGCCGGCACCCCGCAACCCGGGGACGCCCTGGTCGCCCGACCCGGCATCGGCTGGATCGCGGTGGCGCATGCCGCCGCGCAGATAACGGTTGCGATGGTCCGGACGCGGCTCGGAGCGATTGTCAAAGCGCGGCACAAAACGTGACAGCTCGGTCAGCGCCATTTCGTAGACGCCGCGCTTGAACTCCACGACCACATCGAGCGGTACCCAGTAGTCATTCCAGCGCCAGGCATCGAACTCCGGATGGTCGGTCGCACGCAGGTTCAGGTCCCAGTCGTGGCCGACCAGCTGCAGCAGGAACCAGATCTGTTTCTGGCCTTTGTAATGTCCGCGCGCATCGCGGCGGATAAACCGGTCAGGCACCTCATAGCGCAACCAGTCCCGGGTTCGGGCAAGCACCTGCACGTGTTGCGGTAGCAGCCCCACTTCTTCATGCAGTTCGCGGAACATGGCCTGCTCGGGATTTTCGCCCCGGTCAATGCCACCCTGCGGAAACTGCCACGAGTGGGTACGGATACGCTTGCCCCAAAATACCTGACTTCTCTGGTTGAGCAAGATGATGCCGACGTTGGGCCTAAAGCCGTCCCGGTCAAGCATAATCAAACCTCAAATTTTTTAAACTGAGTCCATTATGCACAGCAGAATGCTCAGAGCCAAGCGCACCCCGGGGCGGCAGTCCCAAAAACCTCACGAAGCCCAGAAAAACATTCCATGAAAGCCTCCCAGTTCTTCATTTCCACGCTCAAGGAAGCGCCTGCCGATGCCGAGGTTGTCAGCCACCAGCTGATGATGCGCGCCGGCATGATCAAGAAACTGGGCGCCGGCATCTACAACTACATGCCCATGGGCCTGCGCGTGATCCGCAAGGTGGAGGCCATCGTGCGCGAGGAAATGAACCGCGCCGGCGCAGTGGAGATGAGCATGCCGGTGATCCAGCCCGCCGAGTTCTGGCAGGAAACCGGGCGCTTCGAGAAGATGGGCCCGGAGCTGCTGCGCATCAAGGACAGGCACGGCCGGGACTTTGTGGTCCAGCCAACCAGCGAGGAAGTGGTTACCGATGTGATGCGCCAGGACATCAAAAGCTACAAGCAGCTACCGAAAAATCTGTACCAGATCCAGACCAAGTTCCGTGACGAACGCCGACCGCGCTTCGGCCTGATGCGCGGGCGGGAGTTTGTCATGAAGGACGCCTACAGCTTTGACCGCGACCAGACGGCAGCGAAGGCCAGCTACCAGGTCATGGCGGCCGCCTACCGCCGGATTTTTGACCGCTTCGGCCTGAGCTACCGCGCGGTGGCCGCTGACAGCGGCGCCATTGGCGGCGACCTGAGCGAAGAGTTCCAGGTGATTGCAGCGACCGGCGAAGACGCCATCGTCTACTGCCCGGGCAGCGACTACGCGGCCAACATGGAGAAAGCCGAGGCGCTGGCACCGCAGGGCACACGCAAGACGGCCTCACAAGCCATGGCCAAAACGCCCACGCCCGGCAAAGCCACCTGCGTCGATGTCGCCGAGCTGCTGGGCATCCCGCTGCAGACCACGGTCAAGTCGCTGGTGCTGGCCACCGACCAGACCAACGAAACAGGCAAGATCGTCAAGACGCAGGTCTGGCTGCTGCTGCTGCGCGGCGACCATGACATGAACGAAGTCAAGGTCGGCAAGGTGCCCGGCCTGGCGGACTTCCGCTTTGCCACCCTGCCGGAAATCGAAGACCATTTCGGCTGCAAGCCTGGCTACTTGGGGCCTTTGAACCTGAAAAAACCGGTGAAGCTGGTGGTGGACCGGGAAGTGGCGGCCATGGCCGACTGGGTCTGCGGCGCCAATGAAGTCGACTTTCACCTCACCGGCGTCAACTGGGGCCGCGACCTGCCCGAGCCCGACCTCATCGCCGACCTGCGCAACGTGGTCGCGGGCGACGCCTCGCCCGACGGCAGGGGCGCCTTGGCGATTGAACGCGGTATCGAGGTCGGCCATGTTTTTTACCTCGGCACCAAGTACAGCCAGGCCATGAACGCGACTTTCCTCGACGAAAATGGCAAGCCGCAGTTCCTGGAAATGGGCTGCTACGGCATAGGCATCACACGCCTGCCGGCTGCTGCCATTGAGCAGAACCACGACGAGCGCGGCATCATCTGGCCCGACGCGATTGCGCCCTTCACTGTGGTGCTGTGCCCGATCAGCCCGGACCGTTTCCCCGAGGTCAAGGCGGCCGCCGACAAGCTGCATGCCGAGCTTCTTGCTGCCGGTGTGGACGTGATCCTGGACGACCGGGGCGAGCGGCCCGGTGCGATGTTTGCCGACTGGGAACTCATTGGCGTTCCGCACCGCGTCACCATCGGTGACCGCGGCCTGAAGGACGGGCAACTGGAATACCAGCATCGCCGTGATGCAGCGTCCAGCAAGATCAACGTGGCCGACGCCTTCACCTTCCTCAAGGGAAAGCTGGCCTCCTGAACCGCATGACATCTTTTGCCCCGACCCTGCGCCAGCCGGCACCCGATGCCGTGCTACCTACCGGGACAACAGAAGTATCAAGGAGAAAGTGCCTCCAGTCCTTGTCCGTTCTCGGTAGTTCGCTATTGTTTTCGGAGCATGCCAGCGCCGGCGCGCAGATTGAAGAACCACTGATCGACTCGGTACGCACGGCCCTGAGCTCGGCCATCGCCAATCAGGCGCCGCCGGTGCCCGAATTTCGCGACACCGAAAGCCGCCTGGCCTACCTGCGCTGGCTGGGCGCCATGAGCGAGCGTCTCAAGAAGAAAAAACCCGAGTGGCAGATCCGCAAGGAATTTTTGCAAACCGTCTGGTACGAAAGCAGGCGCGGCGGCCTGGACGTGGCCTTGGTGCTGGGGCTGATCCAGGTGGAAAGCAACTTCCGCAAATTTGCGGTCAGCCGGGTCGGCGCGCGTGGCTACATGCAGGTCATGCCTTTCTGGGCCCGCGTGATCGGCGACGGCGATGCCGGCAAGCTGTTCCACATGCAGACCAATCTGCGGTTTGGCTGCGTGATCCTGCGGCACTACCTGGACCGCGAAAAAGGCGACCTATTCATGGGCCTGGGCCGATACAACGGCTCGCGCGGCAAGGCGGCCTATCCGGACGCGGTGCTGGGTGCCAGGAAGCAGTGGGAGTTCAGCCCTTAGCTGCCGCCGGATTCAGGCAGGACGGTCCAACAGAAAATTGCTCCCTGGCGAACGCGGCAGAGCCGGGCCACCGGGGCTCTCGTCCTTGAGCAGGACACCCGACAACTGCCGCTTCTGTATTTCAGACAGCAGGTAATGCGCCTTGAGCGCAGCCTCCTCATAAGACAATCCCGCCAGCCGGATATTGGAGATGCAATTGCGGCTGTCATCCCGCAGCCCCACGCGCGGCATCCAGGTCAGGTACAGGCCCATGCTGTCCGGCGAACTCAGGCCCGGGCGCTCGCCGATCAGGAGCAGCACCAGCCGGGCACCGAGCAATTCGGCCACCTCGTCGCCGACAGCCACCCGCCCTTGCCGGACGATGGTCAGCGGTGCCTGCGACCAGTTCTCTGCTGCGATACTGCGGCCGAGGGCAGTTAAGAACGGCACCGCATGTTGCGCAATGGCCTGGGCCGACAGGCCATCGGCCAGCACCATCGACATGTCGTAATCGCGCGCAGCCGACGGTGGCTTCCTGTCCGCGAGGCGGGCACGTGAGGCCTCGTCAAGCCGCCGCCCCAGGTCGGGGTTTTGCAGGTAGTGCAGACGATCGCCCGCCGCACTGTCCAGAACCAGGCAGTCCTGGGCGCACGCTAGCGCTGCACTCTCAAGATCCTGCAGCAGTTGCGGCACGTCAAGCGCCAGATGCACAGCGTCACGTGCCCGTGCATGGGCCAGCTGGAACGCCAGTTGCGGCTGCGTCGGCTGACTGACACCCGTGCGGCCCAATGCAATACGTGCCGCGGTAAACCCGCGCAATTGCTGCCAGGGGTTTGTGACGACGATTGTTTTAGGAATGCTCATGTGCTTCTTCCGCCGCGGACCGGCTCAGGCCAGCCGGCGCAAGGCTTCATGAAAAACGGGTGGCAGGTTTTCCGTCAACCGGAAGTCGCCGTCCTGCGCCCCTGCGCTGGCGATCTGCATCTTCTCCAGCCATGCCTCGAACTCCGGCGCGGGCCGCAGGCCCAGCGCACGCCGCGCATAGAGAGCGTCGTGAAAAGAAGTGCTCTGGTAGTTGAGCATGATGTCGTCCGAGCCTGGAACGCCCATGACAAACGTGCAGCCGGCCACCCCCAGCAGGGTCAGCAGCACGTCCATGTCGTTCTGGTCGGCTTCGGCGTGGTTGGTGTAACAAACGTCGCAGCCCATGGGCAGACCCAGCAGCTTGCCGCAGAAGTGGTCTTCCAGCCCGGCGCGGATGATCTGCTTGCCGTCGAACAGGTACTCCGGGCCGATAAAACCGACGACGGTGTTGACCAGCAGGGGCTTGAACCGGCGCGCCACGGCGTAGGCCCGCACTTCGCAGGTCTGCTGGTCCAGCCCGTGATGGGCGTTCGCCGACAGGGCGCTGCCCTGCCCGGTTTCAAAATACATCACGTTGTGGCCAACGCTGCCACGCCCCAGCGACAAAGCCGCGCTTTGGGCCTCGGCCAGCAACTGCAGGTTGATGCCGAAGCTGCGGTTGGCCGCCTCGGTACCGGCAATCGACTGAAACACGAGGTCTACCGGCGCGCCTCGGCGTATCGCTTCCAGGGTATTGGTCACGTGTGTCAGTACGCAGGACTGCGTGGGTATGGCGTAACGCTGGATGACCTCGTCCATCAGCTTGAGCAGATGAACCACCTGCGGCACATGGTCGCTTGCCGGATTGATGCCGATCACCGCGTCACCACTGCCATACAACAGGCCGTCGAGCAGGCTGGCGGCAATGCCGGCTGCGTCGTCCACCGGATGGTTCGGCTGCAGCCGCGTTGACAGGCGCCCCGCCAGACCGATGGTGCCCCGGAACGCCGTGACGACCCGGCATTTCTGCGCAGCCAGGATCAGGTCCTGGTTGCGCATGATCTTGGACACCGCGGCGGCCATTTCCGGCGTGATGCCCGGTGCGACCGCCGCCAGCGTTGCGCTGTCCACCGCGTCGCTGAGCAGCCAGTTGCGAAAATCTCCCACGGTCAGATGACGGATGGGCGCAAACGCGGAGGCATCATGTCCGTCCATGATCAGGCGCGTGATTTCGTCGTCCTCATACGGTATGACGGCTTCATCCAGGAACCGGACCAGCGGGAGTTCAGCCAGTGCCATCTGCGCCACGGCCCGCTCTTCGTCGGTGGCAGCGGCCACCCCGGCCAGCCTGTCGCCCGAGCGCAGCGGCGTCGCTTTGGCCAGCAGGTCCTTCAGGTCGCGAAAGTGGTAGGTGACAGTACCGGCGGTGTGGCTCAGTGCATGGGCTGGCATGGCATTTCCCTCAAAACCGCTGCAGGCAGTACGGCGGCCACCTTATCTTGGGGCCATTCATTCCAGGGGGCAAGCCGTCGCGGCTGAATCCCCTCTGTCAGAAAATACTATAAGAAGGCGGATTCAAGCACGAAGTGCACGTTCAAAAATAGGGTGGGCTCTTTGTGACCAGCCAGTCTCAACGAAGCACCATGACCTACAAACACTTGACCCGAGAAGAACGATACCAAATTCACACGCTCAAGCGCCAAGGCGTCAGCCTTGGCTGCATTGCAGCCGAA